>Ga0272443_10000296_pt1 | contig 94614 bp, 79 predicted proteins | sample SSMAcet12_FD_193581 | JGI IMG/M metagenome (GOLD analysis project Ga0272443, IMG submission 193581) | Marine sediment archaeal communities from Little Sippewissett salt marsh, Falmouth, MA, United States - SSM-Acet-12 | ecosystem: Environmental > Aquatic > Marine > Wetlands > Sediment ...
ATGTAATGGGTCTCCGCCAGCTTCAGGACAATCGCGGGATGGCCCGGGTGGTCCGCCAATGCCCGCTGCCAATACGTCATCTCCGTTTTGTGAGAGAAGTTGTGTTGCAGTACCGAGGGGATAAAGAAAAGCAGCAGGGCGCCGGGCGCCACCCGGCGCAGCAGGGGTGGAAGCCTCTGCAGCCCCATGGCGGTCAGCCAAAAAAACCCCACCGAAGCGGCCATCATGTAGCGGGTGGAGAGGCGGAAGGGCCACATGGATGTGAAGCCCAGCAAGATAAAGGGGAGCAGGAAAACTCCCGTCATGGCCAGGGGCAAGCGCAGGCCCAGGTTCCCTCCAGGGCGGAAAATCCGGATTGAAGCCGCGGTCAGAACCAGGACCGCGATGGCGCCGACGATCACCTGGCGTGGTGCTTCAACCTCGGACACAAAGTTGAACAGCGGGTAATTGAAGGGCAGCAACAGGGTCTCCGTGTAATGACCCAACACGGCCAATCCCCGTACGGGGTAATCCAGGAGCGTGGAGCTGAACAAGAGCCTGGGGGCGCCGATATGGAGGACGACGTGTTTGATGAGCAGATAACCACCGCTGATTGCCAGGAATCCCATGTGGTGGAAACGCTCCTTCCAGGTAGTCCCCGGGGGGTCGGCCAGCCAAAACAGGGGAATGAAAACCAGGGCCGTCTCCTTGGAGAGGATGGCCAGCAGAAAGGCCGCCCAGGCGGCCGGGAGCGTCCAGGGCCCCCAGTGTCCGCGTCGTCGCAGCAGGATGAGGGACAGCATTCCCCACAACAGCATCAGCAGGTCCCCCCGGCCGACCACCCAGACCACGTTGCCCGGATTGATGGGCGAAGCGGCGAACAGGGCGGTCGCGGTCAATGCCACGGCCTCCGTAGCCCCCCAGGTGCAAAGAATTGCAAAGACCAGCACTACCAGGCAGAGAAAGATGGCGACATTGGTCGCCCGCAACGTGGCCGGAGACAATCCCCAAAAGCGTTTCTCCAGCATGAAAGAAAGGGTGACCAGTGGGCGGTAGTACATGCTTTGGGTGTTCATGCCGAACTGGCCGTAGATGAATCCGCTCTGAAATGCGTCGGCCAGGGGGCGGTCCTGGGTGAGCAGGACGCTTTTCCTGAGGAAATCCCGGGTGTCCCAGATGGCCTCGTACTTAAGGGTGGGCAGGTAAAGGGCGGCTGCGCCCGCCAGAATGGCGGCCAGCAGCATGTAAGCGGAGCGGCGGCGCATGGGTGGATATTCTACCCCATCCCGAGCCGCCCGGCAATGTCGGTGTCTTTGTACGGGGATTCCGCCGCCCCCCCCGCGGCATTTACGGATCAGACGGCTTTTGCTATGATTGGGTCATGAGCGTCCTTGAAAGTATCCCCCACTGGAAGCGGGGCAGGGAGTTTCTCGGCGTCAGGGTTCCGGTGATCTGTGGGGCCATGACTTGGATCAGCACCGCGGACCTGGTCAGGGCCGTTGGTGAGGCCGGGGGCCTTGGTGTCCTGGCCGGCGGCAACATGCCGGTGGATCTTTTTAAAGCGGAAATCAGCGAACTCCAGGAGTGGGGCGGCCCCTTTGCGGTGAACCTGATCACCCTGGCACCCAACTACGCCGAGCACCTGCGTACCGCGACGGAGATGCAGGTCCCCATGGTGGTGTTTGCCGGCAGCTTCCCCCGCAAGGCCGAGGTGGAGACGGCCCGTTCCTCCGGGGCCAAGGTGCTGTGCTTCGCTTCGACCCGCTCAATCGCGCGGCGCATGATCGATTACGGCGCCCACGGCCTGGTTTTGGAAGGCAGTGAAGCGGGTGGGCATATCGGACATGTTTCCACCATGGTGTTGTTGCAGCAGGTGTTGTTCGCTTTTCCGGAGGTCCCGGTTTTCGTGGCCGGAGGAATCGCCACCGGGCGCATGATGCTGCATCTATTCCTCATGGGCGCCGCGGGCGTCCAGATGGGGACGGTGTTTGCCATGTCTACAGAGAGCCCGGCCCATCCGGCCTTCAAGGAGCGCTTCCGCCGCGCCCGCTCCCGGGAGGCCTTTGCCACGCCGCAATACGATTCTTCCCTGCCGGTGGTGTCGGTACGCGCCCTGAAGAACCGCGGCACCGATAACTTCGGCCGCCTGCAGCTCAACCTCCTGCAACAGATGCAACAAACCCGTATCAACCGTCTTCAGGCCCAGTACGAAGTGGAGAAATACTGGGTGGGGGCACTGCGGGACGCGGTTCAGGAAGGGGATGTGGATAAGGGTTCGTTGATGGCGGGGCAAAGTGTGGGCCTGGTGGATGAGATCCGGCCTGTAAAGGAGATTGTCGATACCCTGGTGCGGGACGCCGAGAAAGAGTACATTGCGGTCCGGCGCCTGCTCGGCATACAGGATTGACGTCTGCCCTCCAAGCCCGTACAATAGCGTCATGGAAATTTCAGAGATCAGGGCCCAATTCGAGCAGCTGCGAGAGAAATCCGCCGATCTCAGGGGGTATCTTTGACCTGGATCAAAAGGCGGAGCGACTGAGGGCCATCGAAGCCCAACTGGCGGACAGTGATATCTGGGACCAGCCCCAGAAATCGGCGGTACTCCTAAAAGAAAAGAAGCGTCTCGAAGATGACCTGGCGTTGGGGAAGCGCTTCGACCGCGATATCGGCGAGATCGAGACATACCTGGACCTGGCGGACAGCGACCCTGAATTGCTGGCGGAACTGGAAAAGGAGATGGAACGTTTCGCCGATTTCGTGGACAGTACGGAGATTCGCAACTACCTGAGCGGTGAGCAAGATCGAAGCAATGCGTTTTTGTCGATCCATCCCGGAGCCGGCGGTACCGAGAGTCACGATTGGGCGGAAATCCTGTTGCGCATGTACCTGCGCTTCGCTGAGCGCATGGAGTACAAAACGGAGATCGTCGAGATCCTCGCCGGCGAGGAAGCCGGCATTAAAAGCGTGACTGTACGCGTGGACGGAGAATACGCGTACGGTTACTTGAAACAGGAGATCGGGGTGCATCGCCTGGTGAGAATTTCTCCATTCGATGCCGCCAGCCGTCGCCATACATCGTTTGCCGCGGTGTTCGTGTACCCGGAAGTCGATGAGCGCATCAACGTGGAGATCGATCCCAAGGATTTGCGTATAGACACTTATCGCGCTTCCGGCGCGGGCGGACAGCATGTCAACCGCACGGATTCGGCGGTGCGCATCACCCATGAGCCCACAAATACGGTGGCTCAATGCCAGAGCGAGCGTTCCCAGCATCAAAACCGGGATCGGGCCATGCGGTTGTTGAAGGCCAAGTTGTACGACCTGGAACTAAAGAAAAAGATGAAGGAAAGAGACCGGATGGAAAATGAAAAAGGCGAAATCGCCTGGGGCAACCAGATCCGGTCTTACGTTTTGCAGCCTTACCAGAACATCAAGGATCACCGCACCGGGCTGGAGATCGGAAATACCCAGCGGGTACTGGACGGTGACATCCTGTCATTTATCAAGGCTTCCCTGAAGAGACGCTGATCACCTCCAGTCTCATCCCGCCCGGGAGGGAGATTGGCTCGCGTCGGAGTGGAGTATTTTCCCCTGGGGTTGTTGGGCGTGGCCTTGGCGGTCCACCTGCGTATTCCGGGAATGGCGTTGTGGTTCCTGGCTTTGGCGGCGGCCGCCGTGTTCCTCGTCCTGTTCAGGCGCCGCTGTTTCGGGATGTGCACGCGGGTGATCCTGGCCCTGGCCCTGGCCGCGGGTTTGGCCGCCGTGTTTGTCACCGCCCAGGGCAACTATTTACAGACCCGGGCCCTGCCCCTGCCCCGGCATGACTACATCGAATTCACTGGACGGCTTTGTGCTTTTCCCCGCATAGGGCCGCGCGATTCCATTCTGCTGCTGGATGTTTCCCGGGTTGTGTTCAGGCACCGGCAGTTGCGAGTGGATTTGCGCCTGCGCCTGCGGGTGCCGGAGGATATGCGCCACCTGGCCCGGGGAGACCGGGTTCGCGTAGCGGCCCGGATCCGGCCGGCGGAACCGTTCTTCATGGCCCGGGGCATTCATTTCACCGGGCATTGCAAGTCCGCTTTGCAGGTGCGGCTCGAGGGGCATGGCAGCCCCGTATGGTCGTTCCTGGGGAATTGGCGTTGCGCCCTGCGCCGCGGCCTGGAGAAACATTTCGCTGATGGAAATGGCGGGGTGTCCGACCGTGGGGCATTGCTTGAAGCCCTGTTGCTTGGGGACCGCGGCAGGGTGTCCGCAGCACTGCGCGAAAGCATGCTGGATGCCGGAGTCTTCCACTTGATGGCCATATCCGGTGCCCACGTGGGGATTCTGGCCTTGATCGTGGTTGGGGGATTGGGAACCTTGCGGGTTCAAGGCGCTTTGAAGTTCATGGTTGCCGCCGCCGCGCTCCTGGTGTACCTGGCTTTGGCGGATTTTCCGGTTTCAGCGGTCCGGGCCGGTGTGATGGCCGGGATCCTGTTCCTGGGCAAGGCCCTGGACCATCCGGCCAATGGACTCCGCTCCCTGTCGTTGGCCGGTTTTTTTTTCATGGCGGCCGCGCCGTTGACTTGCCTGGGACCCGGATTCATCCTCACTTTTTCCCTGGCCGCGGCGATTATCGTGGGCCGGGGCATGGCGGACCGCCTGGCGATTTACCTGCCCCGGGCCGTGAGTGAAACCATCAGTGCGGGTCTGAACGCCTCGTGCTTTTCCCTGCCGCTGACTTTGGTCTTCTTTCAACGATTTTCCCTGGTCGGGCCCCTGGCCGGCATGGTGCTCCTTCCCCTTTGCGGGCCGGTTATGGCGCTGGGCTTGCCCTTGTTGGGCTGCTGCCTGTTCAGCCCGCTTCTGTCCGCTTGGCTGCTGAAAGGCCTGGACCTCCTGCTGGGCTTGTTCTTGGCGGGAATCAAGTGCGCCGCCGCCCTGGATTCCACTGTTTTTCGCCCGTCCCCGGGATTGCAGGTCGTGGGGCTCACGGCCCTGCTTTTTCTGGCGGCCCATGGGGCGCCCAAAAGCCGGCAGCGTCGCGGGGCCGCGGCGCTGTTGTTGGTCGTGATGGCGGCTCAGGTGTGGCCGTATCCTCCCCGTCGACCCGCCAGGCTGGAGGTCTTTTATCTGGACGTGGGCCAGGGAGATTGCGCCTGCGTGGTCTTTCCCGGCGGCGACGGATTGTTGATCGATGGCGGCGGAAGCCGGAACCCGGATTTTGCGGTGGGGCGCCGCGCCGTGTTGCCGTTTCTGCTCAGGAACCGGATCCGGATCCGTTGGATGGCCATCTCCCATTTCCATCCAGATCATGCCGCCGGGTTGCTTGAGATCCTCCCGGTTTTGCGTCCCGAAGAGGTGTGGATTTCCGCGGCACCCCGGGGAAATTTTCTTTACGAGAAGCTGATAGTCGATTGTCCTGCGACAACACGGCTTCGCCGGGTGACCGCGGGATCGGTATTGGAAACGTCGGGATGCCGGGTCGTTTGCCTTCATCCCAGGGTTTTCAACTCATCGCCGGGAGTCTGCAATGACGACTCACAGGTTCTCTTGGTTGAAGATGATCGTCATGCTTTCCTGTTTACCGGAGATGCCGGCATAGCCGTGGAAGACCGGTTGCGGCTGTCTTTTTCCGCCGGAACGGCGTCCCGGGTATTGAAGACGGGTCATCATGGTTCGGCAACCTCCACGAGTCCGGGGTTCCTGGCACGGGTTTCACCGAGTCTGGCTGTGGTTTCGTGCGCCGCCGGCAATCCCTTCGGATTTCCGCACGCAACGGTGTTGAAGCACCTGCGGAAATGCGGGGTTCCCTGGCTGTGTACTGCATGGAGCGGCCATGTACGGGTGTGCCCAGTCCGGCAGGGAATCCGGGTTTTTCAAGGCCCGGGGGAATGGCGCGAAGCCTTGATTTTTAGGCGGATTTCGCATAGTATTCAATGAATGGCCAATGGTAGAGTCCTCGTCATAGATGATGAAGCCTTCATCCGCGATCTGGTCTGTGATTTCTTTGCCAGTGAGTCGATCACTTGTGACCAGGCGCCCTCAATGGACCACGCCTTGAAGCTGCTTGGGGAAAACACCTACGACCTGGTGTTGCTGGATCGCAACCTGGAAACCTCCCGTGAAGAGAACGCCGTGGGCAGTCTTCGGCGAATCCAACCCGGGATTGCCGTTGTCATATTAACTGGAGACCACCTGTTCGGCGAAGACGCCCTGAAGCGTATCGCCGCGGATGGCTTGATCTACAAACCGTTCAAGATCGATGAATTCATGCAGTCGGTCCAAAGATTCTTGGAGTTGGAATGAAACGCATCTTGGTTGGAACAGTCGTTATGGTCATGCTGGGATTTTTGCAATTGGGCGCCGTGGAGATCATGAAACTGTCGGAAGTCCGGGCGGGCATGACGGGCACCGGGCGTACCATTTTCGTGGGCAATGATACCGGCACTTTTCAGTTCAAGGTGCTCGGTTTTGTAGAGAAGTTTGCTCCCGGCAAGAACCTTATCATCGTGGAGTTGAGCTCCCCCCAACTGGAAGGATCCGGCGTGGTGTCGGGAATGAGCGGCAGCCCCGTATACATAGACGGTAAATTGATCGGGGCCGTGGCTTATGGATTCAACTTTTCCAAGAAACCCATCGGCGGCGTGACTCCCATCGAGGATATCATCGCGGCTTCTGAGCATCGTTCTCCCGGCTTCTCCGTGGACATATCAAACATCAAAATGGAATTCGATCCCGAGAGCACGGCCCGGATCGGACGCATGATCCGTGACGAGCTGGTGCGGCGCTCGACGTCATCGCCTGTTCCGGAGATCGTACCCATTCGTCTCGTAGGCGCTTCCCGGGGCATCCTGCCCGCAGCGCTGGGTCCGTTGTCGGCCATGTTCAGCCCGGTTTCTTCCCTGCAGGTCAGCCGGACATTGGACCGCACTCCGCCGGGGGACGAATTGTTTCGCATTCATCCGGCCGATGCGGCCGCCGTACCGTTGATCCGGGGGGATTTTGAGTACTCCGCCAGCGGCACGGTCACCCATGTAGACGGCAAGCGGGTTTTTCTGTTCGGTCACCCTTTTTTCAACTTGGGGACCGTTAATTTCCCCCTGCATAAAGCAGAAGTCGTGGCCGTGGTGCCTTCATACCAGAATTCATTCCGCCTGACGGCTTCGCGGAATCAGATCGGTACCGTGATCCAGGATCGTTTTTCATGCCTCCAGGCGGAAATCGGAAACGGCCCGTACATGATTCCCATGAAGGTTTTCCTGAAACGCCGCAACCGCAGCTTTAACCTGGAGATGGTGGATCACCCGCTGTTGACCCCGGCTTTGACCGCAGTGGCCCTGGAGAACATATTCCTTTCCGAGTACCAGCAGTTCGGCTTCAACTCAATCCGTGTTCAGGGGCGGTTGTTTATCGAAGGCGAGAAAAACATCGTCATCGACGACTTGTTCAGCGGGACGGCGGCATTCAATGAATTTTCCAACCTCATTATGGCCATCCAGTTTTTCCTGATGAACAACCCGGAGCGGCGCATCAAGATCCAGAAACTGGATTTCGAGATCACCGGTTCCGAAGTGGTGCGCCGTTCACGCCTGGAGAACGTCATCCTGGATAAAAACGTCTATGCACCGGGCGAGACGATCCGGGCCAAGTTGCATTTTCGCAATGAACGCGGCAACCAGGTTACTGAGGAGACCGGGTTGCGGGCGCCGAGCCTCAAGCCGGGCTCCGTGTTCAGCATCCTGGTGGGCGATAAGGATGAAATCATCCGTTTTGATTCAAAAAACAACAAGTCCAAGTACTTCCCCGCCCGCCTCAGCCACCTGGTGCGGGCCATCAACAACCTGCGCAAAAACAATCGGCTCTATTTCAAGATAATCGCCCCGGCCTCGGGTTTGTTTGTCAGCGGGTTCGAGTACTCCTATCTTCCGCCCAGCATGAAATCTGTATTTGAATACAATACCGAGAGCAGCAACCAGTCCCGGATTCGCTATTCCACGCTGGCGGAATACCAGATGGAATTGCCCGCCGTAGTCAGCGGCGGAAAACTCTTTAAACTCAAGATCAAAGAGAGGTAAGATGCAGAAACGGATCGCCATATTGGCCCTGGTGTCAGCAGTATGCGTGATGTCCACCCATGCCGGGCAGACAAAAAAAATCGTAATCGGCGATTTCAGCGATTTCCAGTCAGGGACATTGAACGGAACCGCCGTGGACAGCCGCGGACGCTTGTTTATCGGTCCACGGATACAGCGCTTGGAGGGTCCGGACCAGGAGTACTTCCTGGCGGTTACCACCGCACCGGACGGCGACATCCTGCTGGGGACCGGACACGGGGCCCGGGCGTATCGCATACCCGCAGCCGGCGGTAAGGCCAAGGAGATTTTTAATTCGGAACACCTGGATGTTTACGGCCTGGTGGCTTTGTCGGGCGATGAAGTGTATGTGGGCACTTCCCCGAACGGGAGTGTCTACCACCTCAAGGGTAAGAAAGAACCCGAAAAAGTGTTCACTCCCAGAGAGAAGTTTATCTGGGCACTGACCGCGGACAACAAGGGCCGGGTCTATTGCGCGGTGGGAAACCATGGTGCAGTGTACCGCATCTCCGCCAAAGCGGAGCCGGTCAAACTGTTTGACGCCGATGACACCCATATCACCAGCCTGTATGCCGCACGGGATGGAGATGTGTACGCGGGAAGTGCGGGGCGGGGGATTCTATTCCGCATTTCCGATCGCAAGGTCCGGGTCATGTTTGATTCCCCTTTTGAGGAAGTACGGGGAATTTGTGAAGACTCCCGCGGAAATATCTATTTCGCGGCTACGCGGATGGCTCGCCCCAAATCTCGTGACGATTCCGTCAAGAAAGGCGAAGATCCGGTTGATGTGGATAAAAAGGGCGAACGGAATGAGCACCCGCTCGAAAAGAGTGCCCTTTACCGCTTGAACAACAACGGGGGCGTAGAGAAAATCTGGCAGTCCAGGAATGAAACCATTTACGATATCTGTTTTCACTCCAAGAGCGGCAATTTGTACTTGGCGACCGGTGATGCCGGACGTTTGTACCAGGTGTCGCCGGACGGAGATTACGCCCTGGTCATGGAGGCACCCGCGGCACAATTGTACTCCCTGGCCGAGACCAGCGGCGGATTGCTCGCCGTAACCAACAACACGGCGGGCATCTGGCGCATCGAAGATGCCACCGCCGGCAAGGGTGAGTACTTGTCCAAGGTCTTCGATCTCGGTGTCCCCTCGAGATTCGGCCGCCTCACTTGGCGCATGGGAAATGATGAGGGCGGAGGTGTGGCCGCCGTGTTCGCCAGGATGGGAAACTCCCGCATTCCCGATAAAACATGGATTTCCTGGACGCCGCCCTTTTCGGATCCTGAAAACGCCCGCCTGGAGGTCCAGGGGTATCGCTACGTCCAGTTCAAGGTTTCCCTGAATTCCGCCAACCTGGCGCGATCTCCCCTTTTTGCACGCCTGACCGCCTATTACCTGCAGAACAACCTGAAGCCCCGGATTCACGGGATCAACATAGCGCAAATCAAGCAGGACAACCGCAAGGAAAAAGACAAGAACGGGAACACGCGGCGTGGGCACCTTAGGGTGAGCTGGCAGGCCGATGATCCCAACAACGATCTTCTACAGGCTGCGGTGGAGTTGCGACGGGCCGACGGCTCGGATTGGATCCCCTTGTTCGACCACTTGGCGAAAAAAGAGTGCTGGATCGATCCGCGCATGGTGGCGGACGGAGAATACCAGCTGCGCCTGAAGGTGGACGATGCATTGTCCAATCCGGGTGACACGGCCTTGGCTGCGTCTTATGTTTCCCAGATCTTCACGATTGATTCCACCGCACCCACCCTGGAGTCATTGCAGGTGGCGGATGGGGCTTTGGTCATGCAGATCAAGGACGACACTTCCCCGGTGGCCACCGTCACCTATTCCCTCGACGGCGAATTGTGGCTGCCCCTGGCACCGGAGGACGGCCTTAATGATTCGCGCGTGGAGACTTATCGTTTCCGCCTTTCCTGGGCCCGCGGCAAGCGCCTGTTGTACATTCGTTTCCAGGACGAAGCCGGAAATTTCAAGATTCATCAGCACAATATCTGAAGCCCCTTTCGCAGGGGAAAAGGCAAAGGAGGCCGTGCATGAAGGTTCATGAATACCAGGCCAAGGAATTGTTCCGCAAGGCCGGCATACCCGTCCCCGCCGGAAGGATGGTGGATGACCCGGGTGATGTCGATGCGGCAACCGCCGTGACCGGCTTCCCCTGTGTGATCAAGGCCCAGGTGCATGCCGGCGGGCGCGGCAAAGGCGGGGGCATCCGGGTGGTGGATTCCCCGCAGGCGGCGAAGCTGGCGGTTGGAGAGATCCTGGGCATGCAGTTGGTTACACCCCAGACGGGGCCCGGCGGCCGGCTGGTGCGGCGGGTGCTGATCGAGGCGGCCGCTTCATTGCGGCGGGAATGTTATCTGGCGTTGCTGGTGGACCGGGAGCAAGGGCTGCCGGTGTTCGTGGCCAGTTCTCAAGGGGGTGTGGAGATCGAGGAAGTGGCCCGGGAGCATCCCGAGCAGATCCTGAAAGTTCCGGTTCACCCCGCGGTGGGTTTGAGCGGGTATCACATCCGCATGCTGGCTCTTCACTTGAATGTGGACAAGGCGGGTTTCGGGGATTTTGCCCGGGTGGTACGCGGCGTGTACGATCTGATGCAGGATCATGACGCCTCTCTGGTGGAAATCAATCCCCTGGTCGAGGTGGACGGCGGCGGCTGGATGGCCCTGGATGCCAAGCTCAACTTCGACGACAACGGCCTCGGCCGCCAGGCGGAGATCGCCGCACTGCGTGATGAAGGGGAGGAAGAGCCGTTGGAGGTAAGGGCTTCACGCCATGACCTCAACTACATCCGCCTGGACGGTTCCATCGGCTGCATGGTCAACGGTGCCGGACTGGCCATGGCCACCATGGACCTCATCAAGTTGTATGGCGGAGAACCGGCCAATTTTCTGGATGTGGGCGGAGGGACTTCTGAAGAACGCGTGCGCGAGGCTTTTCTGATTCTGCTGGCGGATGACCGTGTACGTACAGTATTGGTAAACATCTTTGGCGGTATTGTGCGCACCGATCTCGTGGCCCGGGGAATCGTTGCGGCCGTGAAGGGCACGGGGCTCAAAGTGCCCGTAGTGGTGCGCCTGGTGGGCACCAACGAAGCGGAGGGCCAGCGGATCATCCGGGAATCCGGGCTGGACGTGGTGGCGGAGACGGACCTGGACGCGGCGGTACGGGGCGCGGTCAAACTGGCGCAAGGAGATGAGCATGGCCATTCTGCTGAATGAATCCTCCCGGGTGGTGGTTCAGGGCATTACCGGGCGAGAAGGCGGTTTCCATGCCGCACGGATGATTGAATACGGCACCCGGGTGGTGGCCGGAGTCACCCCCGGAAAAGGGGGACGGCGTCATCTTGATCGACCGGTGTTTGACAGCGTGGCGGAAGCGGTGAGCCGGGAAGAAGCGGATACGTCCATTATCTTTGTGCCCGCCCTGGCCGCGGCGGATGCCATCCTGGAAGCGGCTGCCGCGGGCATCCGCCTGATTATCTGCATTGCCGAGGGCATCCCGGTTTTGGACATGGTGCGGGTAAAGCACTACCTGGCTTCAACGGACTGTGTATTGGTCGGCCCCAACACGCCGGGATTGATCTCGCCGGGACGGGCCAAAGCCGGCATCATGCCCGCAGCGATTCATCGCCCCGGTAAGGTGGGCGTGGTTTCCAGATCCGGGACCTTGACCTATGCCGCGGTCAACCAATTGACCCGGTTGGGATTGGGACAGTCCACGGGGATCGGCATCGGCGGTGATCCCATTGTGGGCATCGGTTTCGTCGATGTCCTGCGGCGCTTTGAAGCGGACCCGGAAACCCAATCGGTGGTGTTGATCGGGGAGATCGGCGGTACCCAAGAGGAAGAGGCCGCGCTTTTTGTCCAGGAGCACATGACCAAACCCGTGGTGGCCTTTATCGCCGGGCGGACGGCACCGCCGGGAAGGCGCATGGGGCATGCCGGCGCCATTATCTCCGGCGGCCGGGGAACCGCGGCGGAAAAAATCCGCGTTTTACGCAAACGGGGCATCCGGGTGGTTGAAAATCCAGCGGAGATCGGCTATACAATGAAACAGGTTCTGGAGGAGGTCCAATGAATCTCATGCGGGGAAAAAGCACAATTTTCAATTTGATCTTGTTGCTGTTGGTGGCCTATGGGGGGTTCGCCCTGGTCAAGCACCTGGGTGCCGGTTTTGAAGCCCGTAGTATCGCCGCAGCCGTAAAGGACCGGATCAGCCTGGAGCGTGGGCAGGATTTCACTCCAGCCAAGGGTGAAGAACTGATCCGGCAAATCCTCGAGCGCAGGGGAGTGATTGTCGACGACAACGATGATGGTGATGTGGAGATGACCATCGACAGCAAGCGTCAGGTGATCGAATACTATTTTCGTTATGGAATGGATGTGGACTTCCTTTTCTTTACCCAGCGCCGCATATTCGAGGTTGAAGACGAGATCCCCAGTTATTCCTGAGGAGTCTGTGGTGGAGAACCGCGACCTCCTGCATATCCGCATCTACCTGGGTTGCCTGCTGGCCGTGGTGGTGGTCATGATCCTGCGGGAGTTAAAGACCATCTTTATCCCTTTGGCCATGGCGCTGCTGCTGTACTTCCTGTTCAACGGCGTCATGGACCGGCTTTTGCGCTGGCATGTTCCCCGGGTTTTGGGACTGCTCTTCCTGCTGGTTTTTCTGTTTGTGTTGTGCTATTTCTTCGGCTTGCTGGTTTATACGGGCGCCACGGCGTTTATCGACAAGTTCCCTGATTACACCCAGACCCTGAGCAGCATGCTCAACAGCTTGTTTGAGCAAATGCGCATGCCGGTGGTCGACGTGGAACGATTTATAGCGGATTTTGACTGGTCCAAGTCCATCAACACCATCACATCCATGATTTCGTCTACTTTGGGTTCATTCGCGGTGTTCCTGGGCAATCTTTTCCTGGTCATCGTGTTCCTCATGTTCATGCTGGCTGGCCGTTCGGCCATGGAAGGGCGAGTGGGACGGGCCTTCACCGAGAACCGGGCGACTCAGATGCTTTTCGTTCTGCGTGCCATTGAAGACAAGGTGCAACACTACCTGTTGCTGAAAACCCTGATCAGCCTGTTGACCGCCGTAGTGGGCGGGGTGGTGATGTGGTTCGCCGGGATCGATTTCGTGCTGTTTTTCGCCCTGGTGATCTTCCTGTTTAATTTTATTCCCAACATCGGCTCTATTCTGGCCACCATCCTGCCGGTTCTGGTGGGATTCCTGAAGTTCGGCTTCTCGCTGCGGGTACTGCTGTTGGCGGTGGGTTTGAGCCTGACCCAGATTGTGGTCGGGAACGTAATAGAACCCAAGGTGACCGGCCACAACCTCAACCTCTCTCCAATCGTGATCCTGGTGTCGTTGATTCTCTGGGGATGGATGTGGGGAGTGATCGGCATGCTGCTGGCGGTTCCGCTTACGGTGTCGCTCAAGATCATCATGGAACAAAGCCCCATGCTGAAACCTTATAGCGAACTCCTGAGTTCAGGTTAGTAAAAAATCTCGACTGAGTTTTCTCCGGTCAAACGCTCCAGATCCCGCTTCATCGATACCGTGGCCCGCAGTCCCTCGCCGGGCGCGGATTGGATCACGGTGCGATAACCGTCGCTGCGGTAGATCATGATGGCATAAGGAACGGAATCGCAATTGCGTTTCAACCGTTCCTTGAGCTTCTGGTTGAACTCCGGGTTCAATTTTTCGTAGCGGATGTTGATGGTCACCTGGCGGGCTTTACGGCGCATCAGGGTGTCCAGGTCGGTCAGGCTTTCCAGGTACACGGTAAAGTCACTGTCATGGCCTTGGGGCAGGCGCCCTTCCAGCAGGTAGGGCGTGTCCAGCTCCAGGTCCGGTCGAATCGCGGCCCAACGATCCTTGAAGGCGAAGACTTTGATGCGGCCGCTCAAGTCTTCGAAAAAGAGTTCCCCATACATGTCGCCCCGCCGGGATTTGCGTTGCTTCAGGTTGGTGATGACGCCGCCCAGGCGCACGGTTTCGCCGCTGAACTCGCGGTTGAGGATATTGAAAATGGTGGTGTTGGACACTTTGCGGATTTCGTTGCGGTACTTTTCCAACGGATTGTGGGTGATGTAGATGCCGGCAATCTCTTTTTCGTACTGGATCAACTCCTTTTCACTCCACTCGGCTTCCTGCATCAGGTGGGCGGGGATGGTCACCTGCAGCAGGTCGTCCTCGGCGGAGAAAAGGGATTTCTGCCGGGTATCCCGGCGCTTTTCGATGAGCAACGCTTGCTTGACCGCATCTTCCAGGCTTTCAAACAACACCCGCCGCTTGACGGCGAAACAATCCAGGGCGCCTGATTTTACCAGGCTTTCCAGGACCGTCTTGTTGACCCTGGTCAGATCGATCCGCGTCATGAAATCAGAGAAGTCCTTGAAATCTCCGCCTTGCTCCCGGGATTCCAGTATGCTGTGCAATGCGGATTCACCGATGTTCTTCAACCCTTTTAAACCGAAGCGGATGGCCGAGGCGGACTCTACGCTGAAGGCCACTTCACTGCGGTTGATGTCGGGCTTCAGGATTTGGAAGCCCATTTTTTTGGCTTCCGAGATGTACTGGATCACTTTTGACGAAGTAGAGGTCTTTTCCGCTTCCGAACTGAGGTGGGCGGCCATGAAGTAGACAGGGAAATGGGCTTTCAGGTATGCCGTTTGATAGGCCAGGTAGGCGTAGGCGGTTGAATGGGACTTGTTGAAGCCGTATTCGGCAAAAGTCCGCATTTGGCTGAACAGCTCTTCCACTTTTTTCTTGGCATGATTCCGGCGCGCCGCGCCCTCGATGAATGCTTTTTCAATGGCGGGAATCTTTTCCACCTGCTTCTTGCCCATAATTTTGCGCATTTCATCGGCCTTGCTCATGGCGAATCCCGCAACGTCTACGGAGATGCGCATGACCTGTTCCTGGAACACGATAATACCGTAGGTGTCCTTGAGGATGTCTTCCAGTTCGGGAAAGATATAGGTGACATCCTCGCGTCCCAGTTTGCGGTTTACATAGGAATCCGCCATGCCCGACTTGAGGGGCCCGGGCCGGTAAAGCCCGTTAAGAACGATCAGGTCTTCTATCCGTTTGGGATGGGATCGCTTCAGGTAATCCCGCATCCCGCTGCTCTCGAATTGGAATATACCGTCCGTATCCCCGGCTTGAAAGATCTTGAAGGTCTTGCGGTCGTCCAAGGGGATATGTTCCAAATCGATATGCACCTGTTCACGCTCCGCCAGTGACTGGAGGATGTTCTTGATGATGGTCAAGGTCTTGAGGCCCAGAATGTCCATTTTGAGCAGGCCGATCTGCTCGACCTCCTCTTTCTCAAACTGGGTGACGATGTCATCGCGGGTTTTGTACAGCGGCATGAATTCGGTCAGTTTCTTGGGGGCGATCACGACTCCCGCTGCATGCATCGATGTGTGGCGGACGTTGTTTTCCAGCTTCAAGGCGTATTCGATGAGTTCCGGGGCTTTCTCGATGCGTTGAATCTCCCGGCGCAACTCGTTGTTCTGGCGGATTTCCGACTTCAGTTCCACTCCCGGCCCTTCGGGAATGAGCTTGGCGAGTTGGTTGACCGTGCTCAGCGGGATCTCCAGTACCCGGCCGATGTCGCGGATGGCCAGCTTGGCCTTCATCCTGCCGAAAGTGACGATCTGAGCCACGCTGTCGTTTCCGTAGCGATCCCGGATGTACTGGATGACTTCTTCGCGGCGTTCGGGATCGAAGTCGATGTCGATATCCGGCATGGAAATGCGTTCGGGATTGAGGAAACGCTCAAAGATCAGATCGTAATCCAGGGGGTCGATCCCGGTGATGCCCATGGTATAGGCCACTAGGCTGCCCACCACGGAGCCCCTTCCCGGGCCGATAAAAATGCCCCGGTCGCGGGCGAAGCGGATGATGTCCCAGACGATGAGGAAGTAGCCGGGGAAGCCCATTTCCCGGATTTTTTCAATCTCGTATTCCAGGCGCTGCCGGTAAACGGTCAGGTCGTTCTTTTTTCCGCTCAGCCGTTCCTTTATCGCCGCAAACCCTTGCCAGCAGATATGCTCGAAATAGCCGTCGATGGTCTGGGTGTCCGGAACCTTGAATTCCGGGAGAAAATAAGTGCCGAGCTTGAACTCAAACTGGCACTTTGATGCGATGTCAAGGGTGATGTCCAGGCTGTTCTGGAGATTCGGAAAAACCGCCCGCATTTCTTCGGCGGATTTGAGAAACATCTCCTCAGTTTCCTTGCGCATCGCCCGATCCGGATTGGAGAGCACATCGTTTGTTTGCAGGCAGATCAGGATTTCCCGGGCATCCGCGTCTTCGTGTTGAATGTAATGCACATCGTTGCTGGCCACCAGGGGAATGTCCATGCTGTTGGCCAGCTCCACCAGCCGCGGCAGCACCTCACGTTGCTTTCTAAGTCCGTGGTCCTGGATTTCTATGTAGAAATCGTCCTTGAATGTTTCCCGGTACCACCGGGCTGCGGCCTGGGCCTTGTCCCAGCGATCCACCAGCAACCAGGAAGGTATCTCCCCCTGGATGCACGCGGACATGACCACCAGCCCATCATGGTGACGGGCTAGCAACTCCTTGTCCACCCGGGGCCTGCGGTAGAATCCTTCCGTAAAGGAACGCGTAATGAGTTCGGAAAGGTTGCGGTACCCCGTTTCGTTTTTCACCAATACCACCAAGTGGTGGTAGTTGACGCGGCCGTTCTTGTGATCGGGTTTTTTGCGCCTTGATTCCGGGGCCACGTAGAGTTCGCATCCGATGATGGGCTTTATGTCGTTGTGCAACGCTTCCTTGAAAAAACCTACCGCGCCGAGGATGTTGCCGTGGTCCGTCAGGGCCACGGCGGGCATGTTCAACGCTTTGACGCGTTGGATCAGGGGTTTGATTTTCAGGCATGAATCCAGCAGGCTGAACTCCGAGTGGAGATGAAGGTGGATAAAACGGTTCATGCACCAACCTCTACCATGATCGGGGGAGTATCCACTTCCCGCGGCATTCCGGCAAAGGTCATTCCCATTCTATGGTCCCCGGCGGTTTGGACGTAAGGTCGTAAGCGACGCGGTTGATCCCCTTGACTTCGTTGACGATGCGGTTGGCCGTGCCGGAGAGGAATTCGTGGTCTGCCGGGTAGCTGTCCGCCGTCATGCCGTCCACGCTGCGCACCATGCGCAGAACCGCGACGTTTTCGTAAGTTCGTACGTCTCCCATGACTCCCACGGAGCGGATGGGCAGGAGCACGGTGAAGGCCTGCCAGATGTCATCGTAGATTCCCCGTCGATGCAACTCCTCGATCAGGATGGCATCGGCTTCCTGAAGTCGCTGTACCCGTTCGCGGGTCACGGCGCCGATAATGCGTACGGCCAAACCCGGCCCGGGGAAGGGATGGCGCTGAATCCAGGTGTCGTCCAATCCCAGTTCGCGACCGATCAGCCGGACTTCGTCCTTGAACAATTCACGAAAGGGTTCAATGAGCCGCCAATTCAGGGTTTCCGGAAGTCCACCGACGTTGTGGTGGCTCTTGATCTTGGCCGCTGGTCCATTGACCGAAACCGATTCAATGACATCGGGGTAAAGGGTTCCCTGGGCAAAAAATTCAACCCGGCCGACCTTTTTTTCCACGTCGGCGAACACATCGATAAAAGTCCGGCCGATGATCTTGCGTTTCCGTTCAGGAGAGCGCACCCGGCGCAAGCGCTCCAGGAACAGGTCCGAGGCATCGATGCCGTGCACGTTCAGTCCCAAGCGTTCCTTGAAACGGCGCATCAGGTCCTGGAATTCGTTTTTGCGCAGCAGGCCAGTGTCTACGAAGACGGGGATCAGGCGCTCGCCGATGGCGTTTTGCAGCAGCATGGCCAGCACGGTGGAATCCACGCCGCCGCTAAGCCCCAGGAGGATACGCCGGTCCTTCACTTCACTGCGTATCCGGGTGACGGCTTCGGAGACGAAGTCGCCCATATTCCAGTCGGCGGAGAGACCGCTGATGTTAAACAGGAAATTTTCCAGGATGCGCCGCCCCTCGGAGGTATGGATCACTTCGGGGTGGAATTGGACTCCGTAAAGACCCCGGGAGTCCGATTCGATTACCGCCATCTCGGTATTTTCCGTCCTGGCCGTAATGGAAAAATCGGGAGGAAGTTGTGTGATCTTGTCTCCGTGGCTCATCCACACCGGGGTGGGTGAGGGAATGCCTTGCAGCAGACGGCTCTTTCCGGACACGTTCAGTTGCGCCAGACCGTATTCCCGCTCTTTGGCCGGGGTAACCCGCATACCGGAGAGGTGGGCCAGGAGCTGCATGCCGTAACAGATGCCCAATACGGGTATCCCCATAGCAAGGATCTCGGGGGATATGCGGGGAGCCCGTGAGGCGTATACGCTGGAAGGTCCTCCGGACAACACCAGGGCCCCCGGGGAAAAGTCAAGGATCTTGTCAATGGGAGCGTTAAAAGGGAAAATCTCACTGTACACGCCGGTCTCACGAATGCGACGGGCGATCAACTTGGTGTACTGGGATCCAAAATCCAGAATCAGTACTCTGTTTTTCATGTCGGGCCCCATGTTTACTGGGATCCCCCCGGCTGTTGACAGCTATTTGAGGATCAGGAGTTTTGAAGCCAGCATTCCGAAAATAATGCGTGACGTGTCGAAAATGTTGATCCCCGTTTCATTGGAGATCTGGGAGATGCTCTTGTGGCCGTCGATCTTGGCCACCACCATCCACTCCAGGGTGGACAGAGAAATCTTACGGCGCTCTTCGCGGTCGATCTCTGAAAAAGTCGGGATGGCGTCAATGGAGCCGATCTTTTTACGCAGCAGTTTCCATTCGTCTATACGGCGGGCGGCTTCCATGAGCAGGGAAGTCACGGAACGCGTGATGGTTTGACTGGCGTTAAAGTTCTGCTCTTCAAAGACAAAGTCCCCCTCTCCCCAAGATATCAGGGTGAATACGGCGTCCTCACCGTTGAAGTGCTCCACCTCGGAGTGGATGATATCTCCATCTTTTATGTAGATATATCCAACCTCTCCGGTGTTTTTCGTCAGGACGAACCGGCCGCTTTGTTTCGAGTTGGCCACCAACTGCATAATGTCGGCCAAGTTAATCGATTGTAGTGAACCCTTCAAACTCATGTGCTTTGTCTCTTTCTATGGTCTTTTGAAAGATAGAATAATATATGGGATTGGGGCCATTTGTCAAGGAAAAGCCTGATTGAATTTTCTTCTGTCAATCATAGGGGGAGGTTATCCACTTGATCTCGGTAGTACTTGACTTTCGCCGTGGTGGTCAGGCGCACCAAATGCCAGAGCAGGATGGGATGAGGGGTGTCGCTGAAATAGCTTAGATCCACTTGAAAAGCGCCTTTAAAAGCCCTTCCTCCCCCGGCCGGAGAGAAACGCTTAACCAGGCCGTCCAGGTCGAAATCCCCATCGGGACAGCGGAAAGCCGCATCCAGGCGCAACTGGTTTTCCTGGCGGATCAAGGCGAACACCACCGCCAATTGCACCTCGTGGCGCCGCAGCAGAAAGTCGGCGATCAGGGCGATGGCGTCCCGGTGCTGTGCGTCCACGAACCCCGCCCCGGTGATCAGCCAGCCCCGGTAGATTTCCTGGTTCTGGATGGCCCGTTCCAGGTACCCCATCGCGGAGCGAGGAAAAGGCAGGGACGCCAGGCTGTGGATGAACGGCCGGTCCGTCCGGGGTTCCAGGTAGGCCCGGGCGCGGCGGTCCAGGTCCGTCAGGTGAGAAAAGCCGTCGGTGTCCGTGTGCATGCCGAAATACAGGGCGGTACAGGCTTTCTGCTCTTCCGCGGCCGTCCATCCCTGGCGCGGGACAAGGTGTTCGAGCAACAGGGCGATAAGGGTGCTGGTGGATCCGGCATCTTCGCGCACCCATCTGAATCGGACCGGAATGGGCGCGTCCAGGGTCTGATGATGATCGATATGCACCATGCAGGGGATGGCGCCCGTGACTCCGTCCACCTGGATGGACTGGTGGTCGAATACGGCGTATCCGCCGAAAAACCGTACGGAATCTCCCACCGCATCGTAGCGGATGGGCAGGCGCAGGTCGGCAATGATGCGCTGATTCTGGGGCAGGGATGGTTGCTGTTCCGATTCCACCGTCACCGGCCGGCCGGCCTTTTCCGCGATCTGCCGGAAAGTGTACGCCGCTGCGATGGCATCTGGATCGGGGGAACCCTTGATCACGGCCAGAATGTGTCCCCCCTCGCGAATGGCTGACAGCAGGCTCTCGGCCAACGCGGGAATATCCGGGTCGTTGGTGTTCATGCCATGCGTACTGTAGCGCAGATGGAATCAGTGGTCAAGCCCAGGGACATGGCGCGCCATGCCCCTGGGTGTTTATCTATTTGCCTTCGACTTTCTCTAAGGCTGTCTGGAATTTGGGATTGATTTGTGCGCCGTATTTCACGGCCAGGTCCAAGTACTCGCGGGATTTATCGTAGCGCTTGTGGATAAAGTAGAGGTTGGCCAGGTTGTAGCAGGCGCCGCCGTGTTTGGGGTTTTTTTCCAGGGTCTCTGTGTACTCCCGGAAAGCTTCCTGGAAACGTCGCGTGAGGAAATACACGTTGCCGTGGATGTAATTGTATTCAGCCGGCATCTTTGTTCCGGAGCGCATGAACTCCGACAGCTTGGTATCGGCCTCGTGGTTCTGACTTTTCAGCCGGGCAAGCCTGGCTTCGATCCTGCTTTTTTGGAGGCCCGAAGCGGAGCCCTTGGATGCTTCAAGGCCGGCGATCTGTTGATCGTTGGTGGCTTTTTGTTCCCTTAGGGAGTCGAGGTATTGCTGGAAAGAGAAGGAGTACCATTTCTGCAGTTTTTCAAAGCCATGCTTGGCCGCAAGAATGTGTTGTTCCGCTTTCGGGAGGTCTCGTTTCTTTAGGTAGATGTCCGCCAGTACGAAATGGGCCTTGTCATGCTCAGGAAAGATTTCCAGACACTTCTCCAAGGCCGTGAGGGCCTTATCGACCTTTTTCTTTGCGTAAAGTTTTTCACCATCCAGGAAGTAGCTGTTGGAGCGTTTGTAGTCCCGGATCATCTGCTTTTCTTCCATGTTGAAATCTTTCTGGGCAAAGGCGGGTATTGTCAACAAAAGGGCCAAGCCGACAAGGGTTAGTAGAGCCGTTTTGCTTTTGGGAGAAAATCGAATCATTGGATCCTCCTTCGGGGTGGTGCTTGCGTTTTTCTGCGACCACACCCATCCACTATAACATAGCAAACTCAATGCCAGCAAAGGCGGCCTGTTTTGTCCGGGAAATAGGTCACATGCTGTCCCACACGAACGGGCTATCTGCCGGCGGCCTTGTCCAGGGCTTTCTGGAATTTTGGGTTGACCCGGGCACCGCAGGCCAGGGCCTGCGCAAGGTAAGCACGCGCCTTGTCGTATTGTTTGTGCAAAAAGTACAAGTTGGCCAAGTTGTTGGACGCATTGCCGTGACGCGGGTTTTTTTCCAAAGTGAGCTCGTATTCCACCCGGGCCTGATCGTGCCTGCCGGCAAGAAAATGCACGTTGCCGTGAATGTAATTGTATTCCGCGGGGACCGCTTCCTTCTGGGCAGGGAAGGCGGCCAGAATGGCGTCGATGGCCGAGTCTTGGGCGCGGAGAGCGGTGGCGGTGTAGGTGATGGGCCGACGCAGTCCGCAATAGGCGGAGGCGTTCGATTCTCCCAGTATGGAGAGGCGCAAGCGGTTGTCCACCTTCTTGCCGCGCAATCCATCCAGGTAGGGACGAAAAATGTTCTTATACCATTCACGCAGTTCCAGAATGCTCTGCTTGGCCGCGTTGATTTGGGTTTCCGCTTCGGTCAGCCGCCGCTGTTTCAGGCGGATCTTGGCCAGCAAAAAATGGGCGCGGTCGTGCTGGGGGAACTGCTCCAGGCAGCGTTCAAGGCAAGTAACGGCTCCTTCCAGGTCATTGCGGGCAAAATGGTCATCCGCCTGCCGATAGTGGGCATGGGCTTCGAGAAACAATTTGACTTTTTCACCGTTCTCACCGCTGCTTTGTCCGGCGGCGGTCAACGAAAACGCAACCAGCAAAAACAGGGCGGCAAGGGTGGCGGCCCGGTGAGGCTTAAGCGGGTTTTCATGTTTCATGCTTCCTCCTTGATAGCCCGCGGTGGTTCCGAACTGGGATCGTCAGGCCGGCCCGTCGCTTTTGGACAGGGCGTCGCTGATGGCCTTGGTCATTCTGTCGGCGATGGCGATGTCGGTGCAAAACAGTCCCCATACATAGCGGCCGCGCCAATTGAGTGTCAACATCCCCCGTGAGCGGTAGTAGGGGTCCGTGAAACGCGCGGATTCCGCCGATTTCTTTACATCGGAGTTGCGGGAGCGGGCGAAGGCCAGGTAGGCTTGGACCATTGCCTCGGCGGCTTTCGGGGATGCGGCGGCGAGGATAAAAGGCTGCACTTTGGTGTCTTGAATGGTGTAATCGCAAGTGTAGGCGTTCTCAAGAAAGGCGTGGCCGAGAAAGTTGCGCCGGGTGAACCGTTCCGAACGGGGGATGCGATTTTCCTCGGGGAATGCCTTCAGGACGGGGGGGAATCCGGGCGGATCCGGAATGCTCTTGGCGATTCCCCGGGCCAGGTCTGAAAGGAGCTCTCGATCCTGGTCGCCCAGGTCAAAGGCGGAGATCTTGACGTAGTAACGTCCCTGGAAGAAGTTCAACACACCGGTTTCGTAGTAGCCTTCCGTCCCGATGGACAAGAAATCACCTTGAAGCGGTTTTTCCTGGCCGTAAATGCCGAATCCATTGGCTTTATCGGCGTGGACGTACACGTCGGCGGTAATGGACCGCCCCTCCGGCCCAGAGTAGGACATTGAGTACAGGTGCTGGAAATCGTAGCCGATGAACACGTCGGCTGCACCGTTGATGTACTCAAAAAGGTTTTCCGCTGTGTATTCAGCGGGGCTTTCGGGGTTGGTCATGCCCTTGAGGGCAGGGAAGAGAGATTCCCCCGCAGAGATGTTCATCCCCACGCAGGCCATGATCAGCCAGAAAAGGGCCAAATTTTTCATTTTCATTATCTGAGCCTCCAAAGCAGTTTGTTTCATCTACACCTTTACATTACGGATCAGCCGTGGTTTGGTTGTCCTCTTCATGGTTGACAGTTATGCGGGTGTGATGCAATATGAGAATGTTCCAGGAGGCACAATGTATTCCAGGGAAGAGATCATCAACGAGATCCAGAAAGTGGCCGCCAGCCTGGAAGTGCGGTATTTGAAACAACAGGATTTTATTCTCAACTCCACCATCCCCATCAACACGGTGAAATACCACCTGGGAACCTGGGCCCAGGCGGTAAAAGCGGCAGGTTTGGAGATGCCCCGGGATTATTCACCGTCGGAGAATCCGGATCTGGTCCAGGATGATGATTTGCTGCGGGAATTGGTTCGCTTGTACCGGGTCGCGGGCAAACCGCCCACTGCGGACATCATCAAGGCCCACGGAGCCTACAGCCTGGAATACTATACGGCCAGGTGGCAGAGCCTGGACCGGGCGATGTGGAAGGCCCGGGCGTTGTTCCCGGAGGCGTTCAAGGATACCGTGATCCCACCTGCCAGGGAGCCGGAAATCGTGGACACCCACCCCTTGGTTGAGAGCACGCCGATCCGGATGATTCCCCAGACCATAAAGCCCAAACGGCCGGTGAAGGTGGAGCGGCATCTTGGCGATCCCATCGATTTCAGGGGCTTGCGCTTCGCCCCCGTGGACAGGGACGGCGTGCTTTTCCTCTTCGGCATGCTGGCGGTGGAATTGGGTTTCGAACCGGAATTCGTCTCCGGAGAGCGCCCCCATGCGGAGGGCAGGCGCTATTTCGACGTGCAGCGTGAGCAGTGGAAACATCTGCGGATGGAATTTCTGCTGCAGAGTTCTCAGTACACTCCTGACCAGGATTCGGGGCGTGAACCCTGTGACCTGCTGGTTTGCTGGCATCACGATAGCGAGGATTGCCCCGTAGAAGTCCTTGAACTGAAGAATCTGGTTCGCGAGATCGGTGAGTAGCGGCCGCGAAAGTTGGTCGCGGCTGCCTGAACGAAGGCTGTCCGCGCCGTATTCGATTGCTGAATTGGGCGGTGTCGTGTTGCGCAACCTGATCGGACCGTCCTCAAAACTTCGAGATTCCCCCCCATTCCTCCCCGCCACTTCGTACTGGTCGCAGGGTGACGTGGACATGACCGTTTTGTTTACCGGGGATTGGATGCCGACGGGAGGGCGGGCGATCCGCTTCGGTGAAGAGTTGTTGCGCTTTTTCGCCCCGGCTGACCTGGTGGTGGCCAACTTCGAAGGTGTGAGCGTACAGCCGGGACGTTCAGTCGTCATGCAGCAGGTGCACGGCAAGGAAACCCTGGATGCGCTCACAAGTCTGAGTGTTCCCAACCGCATCGTGCTGTCTTGTGCCAACAACCACGCCGCGGACCACGGCTATAAAGTTTTCGCGGCCCATTTTGATTACCTTGAATCCCTGGGATTTCAGGTGGTGGGGAGCTCGGATCGCCCGGTTGTCCAACCGTTACCTGGAGTGCGTCTGGCCGCGCTTACACAGTGGAGCAATCACAGCGGTCCCTACCTGGCCTCCCTGGAAATGGCGGCGGCTATTGGCGATGCACGGGATTTCAACGTGTTGTATCCCCATTGGGGATTCGAACTGGAGTTGTTCCCCCGTCCCGAGATGGTGGAACTGGCAAGGCATTTGCTGTCACGCTGGGACATGATCATGGGCCATCACTCCCATACTCCCGCACCGGTGGCTGGGCTTGGCCCGGCGGGTGTTCGCAGGCCCGTGGCTTTCTCTCTGGGGAATTTCGTCTCATCTTCGCGCATGCGCAAAAACCGCTGGGGGATTGTATGCCGGGCCTTCTTGGGCAGGAACCTTGCCGGGCATCGCGTTCTGCGTCAATTGGAGTGGCGTTTTTCAACGGTGGAATTCCATGGCCGGGACCTGGTTGTCAACCTGGCGGACCGCTGTCCCTATTTCCCCCATCTACCCCGGCCTTGAATTGCATGTCACCCTGATCTAGAATATACCCAACTGCCGGATTTTCCGGCACAGGAGAGAGAAATGGATCCTCAATTGATAGCCCGATGCCTGAACCTGCAAGAACGCTTCAGCCGCGGTGAACTGGATCACTATGCATTGCTTGGCCTAGATCGAACAGCCACGATGGCCATGATCCACGATGCCTACGAAGAATGGAGCCAAGCGTTGTCGGAAACTGAGTTGGCCATGGTACCGGATCCGCAGGATCGCCGAAGTCTGGAAGATGTCCGCCGTCGGATGGACCGCGCCCACTCAGTACTTTCAGATTTCGAAAAACGAGCTGCCTATGAGAGGCGGGGATTCCGCGAGGAGTCTGAAGTGGAACCCGAAGCGGAGGATCCCCAGGAAAAAGCCAAGGATTTATTCCGAAAGGCCAAAACCCTGTACAGTCAAAAGCAATTCGCTCCCGCCATCCTGGCATTAGAGGAATCCCTGCGGCTGGAACCGGATCGTGGAGATGTCCTGTTGCTGTTGGGGCTTTGCCAGTACCGCAATCCGTCGATGAAACGTGATGCCGAAGCCAACTTGCAGAAAGCCGCGCAATTGGAACCTTGGAACGCGGAACCCCTGGTGGCTTTGGGAAACCTTTTCTATTCAGAAAAACTGCTGAACCGGGCGGAATCGTTTTTCCGCCGTGCCCTGGAATTGGAACCCCGTCACGAACTCGCGCTCAAGCGCTTGCATGCCATCGCGCCGGATGAAGACAATTCCCTGAAATCTTCGTTGAAAACCGCGCTGAAGAAAGGTCTTCCATCGTTGTTCGACCGCAAGAAGCATTAAAACTTGGCGATGCGCATGCTTGACCCGTCCCGGTACCGGGGTCTATAATACGGGCCATGCTTAATCCGGCGACCCTATTCCTGATCCGTCACGGCACCACGGAGTACAATGCCGCAGATCGGCTCCAGGGACGGATTGATCTGTCGCTAAACCCATTGGGGCGGAAAGAGGCACAGGCGCTGGGCAATTTCTTGGCTGATGAATCGTTGGACCTGGTGATCAGTTCCCCCATGCAACGCGCGCGGGAAACGGCCCGAATCGCCATGGGCAGGCGGGATGTGCCCCTGCGCCTGGAAGAATCTTTCGTCGAGATCGACATCGGCGCTTGGGAGGGCCGGGAGTACGCGGCTGTGCGTTCCCAGGATCCGGACTTCTTCGCGAACTGGCTGCAGGATCCGTATGTCCGGATCCCCGGCGGTGAGAGTTTTGTGGATGTTTGTGAACGGGTGAAGCCGGGGGTGGAGGCCTTGTGGCGGGCCCAGGCGCAACGTATTCTGATCTCCGGCCATGCCACGGTGAACCGGGCCATCCTTGCAGTGTTGATGGGAATCGCCCCGGAAGCGGCGCGTCGTTTCCGCGTGCGCAACGCCTCGTTGGCACGCTTGAGCATTCAAGCAAGGCCCGGCGGTCCCGTTGCGCTGTTGGAACACTGGAATCGGGCTGATTACCTGGAGAACATTCGATGAAAGAACTGATGAGGGAATACGCCTTACGCATGAGCGAGTACCTGAAACCCGAGTTTCCCATACAGGCGGATGAGATCCTTTTCACCATCCCACCGAACCGTCGTTACGGAGACCTGTCCACCACCCTGCCGTTTTTATTGGCCAAACGCTTGAAAGAGAAGCCCGTTGATATCGGGCGGCGAATGGTCGCCCGGTTGTCCGGCAAATTCACTCCCATGGCTGAAGTCTCCCTGGCGGGCGGCGGTTTTGTGAACTTCACCCTGGATCGGCACCGTTTCCTGCGATACCTGATGCAAAACATTCAGCGTCGCCCCGAACCGCGGAAAGAACGAATCGTTGTTGAACACACCAGCATCAATCCGAATAAGGCCGCCCATATCGGGCATCTGCGCAATGCCTGCCTGGGAGACACCTTGGCCCGCAGCCTGAAATACCTGGGGCATCCCGTGGAAGTGCAGAACTACATCGATGACACGGGTATCCAGGTCGCGGATGTGGTGTGGGGTTTGTTGCATATGCTGGAGATGACCCCTGCACAAATCCAAGAGATCCCCGATCCGGCGGCCATGTTGTGGAAGGTGTACGCGCGGGTCAGTCGGCGCATTGCGGAGGATCCCGAGGCTGAAAAGGGGCGCAACCGGGTTCATCAGGCGATCGAGTCACGTCGCGAGCCGGAATACGGCGTGGCGGACTGGATTTCCCGAAAAGTACTGGAAGATCACCTTCGGGTAATGGCTTCCATAGCCATCCGTTACGATCTGTTGGTGCGAGAACGCGACATCATTGAGCTCGATTTCTTTACCCGGGCGGCGCGGATACTTACGCAAGAGGGTATCTTGTACGAATCTCAAGATCCGGAAAAGCAGGGTTGCCGGGTCATTCGCTACCGCCATGAAGATTTGGAGAAAGTGGTGATCCGCTCCAATGGAACGGCCACGTATATTGCCAAGGATCTGGCCTATACGTTCTGGAAAGTGGGGAGATTCCAGAATGAAGATTTCCCTTACCGCGAGTTTTCCCGGTACGACGACGGCCGGGTCATTCTGACGACGGATTTTCGCGGGGGGAGTGAGCAACGTGATTTCGGCCCCGCCCGGCGGGTGTTCAACGTGATTGACGTGCGTCAGTCCTATTTGCAAAACATCATTGCGCAGGTTCTGGAGGACCTTGAACCCGAATCCGCGCAAACCCGTCCATTTGTGCACTTCTCGTATGAGATGGTGGCCCTGACGCCCCGTTGCGTCCGGGAACTCGATTTGCCGCTGTCGCCTGAAGATGAGGGCAAGCCCTGGGTGGAAGTCTCCGGCCGCAAGGGGATCGCCGTCAAGGCAGAGGATCTGATCGCTCAGTTGGTGGCGCGTTCGCGGGAAGAAGTCGATAAGCGCAACCCGGACCTGGCTGCCCGGACCCGCGAGGATATCGCCGTACAGATTGCTGTGGGGGCGTTGCGTTACTTTATGATAAAGTTCAACGCCCGCGCGGTGATCGCGTTTGATTTCAAGGAAGCCCTGGCATTTGAAGGCGATACCGGCCCCTATCTCCAGTACACCCTGGTCCGCCTCAACAGCATCCTGCGCAAACTCGACGGCGCGGATCAGGAAGCCGCCAGGGTCGATGTCGATCCGTCGCGAATGGACCCCAAAGAATCCGCGGATTATTTTGAACTCCTTCTGCAGCTTGCGGATGGTGACAACCGGATCGAATCGGCCCTGGAGAACCAGGACTTGTCGGGAATCGCCAATCACGCCTTCGCGTTTTGCCAAGCCTTTAACCGATACTATCATGGTTATCCGGTGGTTAGCGAGGCGGATCCGCAATTGCGTTGCCTGCGGATCCAATTGCTTTTGCTGGTCCGGGAGCGGATGGGGAGATTGCTGGACATCATGGGAATCCCCGTTCCCGAGAGAATGTAACCCCCCTGGACCCGCCATTGCGTGTGTCCAGGGCCTGTGCTATATTTCAGGCGATGAGAGGGATATATGGAAAATCCCGCCTGCCTGTCCTTTGCCTGATTCTGGGGTTGATTCTGCTGGCGGGGATGCTGGGTCTGACAGGCTACCTGTTGCGGGTACGGGCAGTGCATCACGACCGGCAGGAAATCCTTAGCAGTGAATTGGACCTTTCGCGATCCATGGCCTCGGGCCCAATGCGCAGCCGGGAATCACGTGCCGAGTACCACGTCAACCGTTACCTCTTGTCATTCCCCCGCAGCCAGGCACGTGCGGCCGCCGAACTGATTGCAGTGATTCATCGCGAGGCCGTCCGGGAATGGTCCATCAGGTCGGCGGGCACGGGTCTGCGGTTCCACATCACCCCGGAGCGGAACCGGGATGAAGAATTGGTACGGGCGTTAACGGCGCACCCGGACCTGTTGCGCCTGGATCGATGCGGCCCCCGACAATCGTGTGTGAGGGGCATGGTGGGGATTGAATAATGCTGCGCAAAACGGTGCAGGTGATCCTGGTGTTTACCCTGGCCCTGACGGCGATATGGTTCTATATGCGCCTGGTCGCGGAGCCCTTGATTCGGGACATCAACCACAGCAAGCGCGAATCCCGGGAAATAAAATCCCAGTGGGAGCGATTGGAAGACAGCCACGATCAGGCGACGGACTTGAATGCGCTTGAGGTAAGGCGACTGAAAACCTCCCGGCGGTTGCTGGCGAACCGGTTGTCCGCCGAGTCTCCGCTGTCCCGTTCATGGCCGCGACTGGCGGCGGGAATGCGTTCCAGGGCCAGGGTTCACGGGCTTCGGGTGCTGGCCCTTGATGAGGCGCCCATGACCCAGATGGAAAGCAATCAGGCGGACCTGCCGATAAGCGGTACAGTAACCTATCGTGTCTCCGCGCGAATACGCGGATCGCTAAAGCAATGGGGACCTTTCCTGGTTGCGGTATCCCGCTTGCCGGCCTATCTTACCCTTGTCCAGGTATACGGCATTCACGGAAAAGCCGGTGAAATGAGGGTGGATTGGGTGTGGCATCGGATCTCTCCCGAAGCCCCCCTGCCGAGCATTCGCGCGGAATTGATGGACCCGCTGTCTCCCCTGCTGGATCGACGCCTTCCCCCATTGAACTCCGGCAACAGGCCTTTGTCCGGAGGGCGTTGATGCGGGTTGTGATCCAGCGGGTTTTGCGTGCCCGGGTGACGGTTTCCGGCAAGGTGACCGGCCGCATCGGAGCGGGGCTGTTGGCTTATGTGGGCATAGAGCGTGGTGACGGTGAAGCGGAAGTGGATTATGTGGCTGACAAAATTCGTCACCTGCGGGTATTCGCCAACGATTCCGGTCGTATGGATCTGGACATCATCGATGCGGGCGGGGCGATTCTATCGGTATCCCAGTTTACGCTGGCTGCCAGGATCCGCAAAGGCCGGCGGCCGGATTTTGGCAACGCCGCGGATCCGCAAACCGCCGAGCGGCTGTATGTAAGGTTCAACGATCAACTCACCGGTGCCGGGATTCCCGTGGCCACGGGAGTATTCGGGGCGCTCATGCAAGTGGATTCAATAAACGACGGTCCCGTGACCTTCATGGTCGACCGTTCCCCCGGGTCACGGACCGGGGCCTTCGTTGGGGGGTAATGCCAGATGCGTATCCATTCACCAGGGCTGAAGGATCGTCGGGGAGTGAATGCGTTTATCCGTTTCCCGCGCCGGCTTTACGTTAAAAATCCCATGTGGATCCCCATGTTGGAAAGGGATGAACGGAAGTTGTTCGATCCCGGGACCAACCCGTCTTTTGAGGAGGCGGAAGTGCGGCTTTTCCTCGCCGAGGAAGAGGGCCGGATCCTGGGAAGGGTTGCAGCGATCCTCAGCCATGCGGCCAATCGCAAGTACGGTACCCGCAATCTTCGCTTCGGCTGGTTGGAGACGGAAAACCGCGCCGATGTGGTGACCGCGTTGTTTCAGGAAGTAGACAAATGGGGCCGGGAGCATGGCATGGATTCCCTGACCGGACCAATGGGTTTTACCGATCTGGATCCTGAAGGGCTCCTGGTGGAGGGTTTCGACCAGGTTCCTACCGTGGCCTCCAACTACAATCCGCCTTATTACGCTGAGCTTATGGGGCAGGCGGGATTCCGCAAAGAGATCGATTACGTGGAATTCCGGGTACGCACGCCGGAGAACCACGTTATCCCGGATAAACTCGTGGCTTTGAGTGAAAGGATCCGCAGTCGCAGTCGTTTCCAGGTGCTGCGTTTTTCCAGTCGGCGGGAAGTGATGCGCCGGGGTGTTGAGTTGTTGACCCTTCTGGACGAGTCCTTTGACGAGGTTTACGGATCCGTGCCCTTGACCCGGGCCCAGATGGAGTACTACCTGAAACGCTACGTATCCTTTGCCAACCCGAACCTCATCAAGGCCGTGGTGGATGAAAACGGGGAAATGGTCGGCTTCATGGTGGCCATGCCGAGCATGACACGGGGATTCCAGCGGGCCGGAGGGCGTTTGTTGCCCCTGGGCTGGTGGCATATCCTGCGATCCCTGCGTTCACGGCATACCCTGGATTTCTACCTGGCCGGGATAAAAAAGAAATATCGGGGAATGGGAGTCGACCTCCTCATGCTCATCGAAATCGCCCGTACGGCCATGGACATGGGTTTTGTCTACTCCGAATCCAACCTGGAATTGGAAACCAACTTTAAAATCCATGCCATGTGGAAGTACTTCAATCCCGTCCAGCACAAACGCAGGCGGATCTATCGCCGGGAAATCCGCGCTGATTGAACCCTGATTCCGCCTCGGGTATAATTTTTGTTGACGCTGCCGGATTTCCTCGGGAGCGAGCCGCAGGTTGGAGGTGGCCCATGAGTATTGAAATCCGCACCGTGGACTCGAAAAAGCAACTCAAGCAATTCGTCAAGATGCCTTTCCGGTTCTTTAAGGACAGCCCGTACTGGGTTCCGCCTTTGATCATGGATGAAATGGAAGTTTTGGATTCCCGGCGGAATCCGGCCTTTGAAAACGCTGAATCCAAGATGTTCATGGCCTTCCGCGACGGGAAGCCCGTGGGCCGGTTGGCGGCAATCCTGAGCCATGCGGCCAATGAGAAGTACGATTCCCGGAACCTGCGTTTCGGTTGGTTCGACCTGGTTGAAGATTACGCCGTGGCGCAAACCCTGCTGGATGCGGCCGAAGCCTGGGGGCGGGAAAAGGGCATGACCACGATCACCGGCCCCCAGGGATTTACCGACATGGATGCCGAAGGAATGCTGATCGAAGGTTTCGACCTGGTACCCACGATTGCCCAGATATACAATCCGCCGTTTTATCCCCGCTTTCTGGAACGCTATGGATTCGAGAAGGAGATCGACTACCTGGAATTCCGCGCCAAGGTTCCCAGGGAAATGCCGGAGCGGCTGTTCAACTTGGCCGAACGCCTGAAACAACGCAGCAGCTTGAAAGTCGTGGAATGCAATTCGAAACGCAAATTGATAAAAAAATATGCGTTCCCCATTTTCGAACTCCTGGATGAGACTTTTGCCGAGATCTATGGGTCCGTTCCCACAACCGACAGGCAGACCGAGTACTACACCAAGAAGTACTCCATGTTCCTGGACCCCCGGCTGTGCAAGGTGGTGGTCAATCCGGACAACGAGTTGGTGGGTTTCATCATTTCCATGCCCAGTATGTCTCGGGCGTTCCAGAAAGCGCGTGGCCGTATCCTGCCATTTGGCTGGTTTCATATACTGATGGGATTGCGGCAAAGGGAAGTGTTGGATTTCTATCTGGCTGGAGTCAAAAAGAAATACCGCGGTATGGGTGTGGATTTCATGTTGGTGCTGGCGGTGGCGAAAAACGCCATGAAAATGGGATTTGAAACCGCCGAGTCCAATGTTGAACTGGAGACCAACACCAAAATTCACGCCCAGTGGAAGTTCTTTGACCACTACCAGGCCAGGAGACGCAGAATTTTCCGCAAATCGATTACGTGAAGATGCGTCTTTCTTTCAACCCGGTGCCCGCGATTATCGGCTCATTGTCTCTGGAAGAAAAAGTCGGTCAGATGCTGATGATCGGTTTCTCCGGCACCAGTCTGCCGGTGGATGCCCGCAACCGGCTTGAATCCGGAGCCGCGGGCTTCGTGGCCCTGTTTCATTACAACATCACATCGGTTGATCAGGTGGTGGCCTTGACCAACGATGTTCACGCTTGCCGCCGGCCGTCACCAATGATCTGGACTGATCAGGAAGGGGGGAATGTAGTCCAATTCAAAGAAATCGCCGCCACGACGTTGTCCGCCATGGGACTCGCGGCCACGGGGAAACGCGCCATGGCACGCAGGGCCGGGAGTATAATGGGCCGCGAGATGATGTCCCTCGGCGTGGACGGTGTGTTGGCACCGGTTCTGGATGTCAACACCCGGCCGGACAATCCAATTATCGGTTTTCGCGCCTTCAGCGACGATCCCGTAACGGTGACGCGCTTCGGCTCGGCTTTGGCCGGAGGGCTGCGTACTGGGGGAGTGGCCACATGCGGAAAACATTTCCCCGGACACGGCGACGTCGGTTCGGATTCCCACGCCGGCTTGCCGGTTTGCACTGCCGGGGCGGACTGGATCCATGGGGTTCACCTGGCGCCGTTCCGGGCGCTGATTCGCGCAGGCATGCTGGATGCCGTCATGCCGGCGCATGTGGTCTATCCCGAAGTGGATGCGGATATGGCTTCCATGTCTTCGCATTGGCTTATTCAAGTGCTGCGCCGGCAATTGGGTTTCCGCGGATTGATCATTTCGGATTGCCTGGAAATGGGAGCCGTGCAAAGCCATATGGAAGTGGAATCAGCGGCGGTGAGGGCCGTCCGTGCTGGTGTTGATGTGCTGTCCGTGACCCAATCGGCCGAAGCCCAATCGCGGGTGCACCGGGCCCTGGTCGAGGCGGTACGCCGGGGGGAACTGCCCATATCCCGGGTGGATGAATCGCTGGCGCGGATTCTGGACTGCAAGCGTCGCCGTCATTGTCTGGCAGCGCCGTTGAAGCGTGACGGCGGCGCGGCCGGAAAGCGGGTGCGCTCACATTACGCCCAGGAGTTCCGCATGGCCGCCGCCTCCATTACCTGTGTGCGCGACCGGGACAAGGTGTTGCCCCTGGATCGTCGGCGTGGCTTGCTGCTGGTGGAATGGAAGAAAGTGGTGGCCACCGAGGCCTTGAGCCAGGCGGTGGCCAGGTCCGTTCTTGAGTCTCCCTTGAAACGTTGGTTCCCAAGCGTGGATGCGTTGATGCTGGAATTGGAACCCGAGCTGCCGGAGGACATGGCGATGCGTTTGAAATCCGCCGCCGTTGTCGTCCTGGCCGTGTTTTCACGATCACCGGAAATTCAGGAGATCCAGGCCGCGGCGGTGCGCAAGGTACTAAGGCTGCGGCCCGATGCGTTGGTGGTGGCCCTGGGAAATCCCTACGATTTGCGTGGCTTCCCAAATGCCCGGACCTTTCTGGCCACGTATGGGTATCGCCGGGTTCAGGCCGAGGCTTTGGCGGCCGTGCTGGCCGGCGAGGTCAAACCGAGAGGCCGTCTGCCTGTCAAGCTATTCCGAGACTGAACTCGAGGTGGCGAAGGGCAAACCCGCAATTGTTTTTCCCAGTCTTCAACTATCTCAACTCTCTCGATCTGCTGTTTCTGATTCCTGGAAGCGCTCCCGGCAGGCCTGGGAACAGAAATAGAGTGGTTCACCTTTCGTTTCGATTTTCAATGCTTGGCTGACAGGCACCCATGTGCCGCATACCGGATCCTGCTTCATCTCTTCCGGACGCCGGCTTTGTTCCCGTTGGGTTTCAGATTTGCCGGCGCCCCGGGAGCGGGCGAAGAACAGTCGCCACAAAAAGTAAATCGCCAGTGCGAACAACAGCAGGCGAGCCAAAATCATTGTTCCTCACCCGATCCCGTTGGTCCGATTCAATCAGTGTTTTCCCAGGATTTCCAATGAAATCACGTGCTTCTGGATTTCGTTGGTGCCTTCGTATATCTGCAGGAGCTTGGCGTCCCGCATCATTTTTTCCACCGGGTATTCCTTCATGTAACCGTAGCCGCCCATGAGCTGTACCGCGTCCACGGTAACCTGCATGGCCACGTCCGTGGCCATCACCTTGGCCATGGCCGATTCCTTGGAGGCCTTCATGCCCTGGTCCAGCATCCAAGCGGACCGGTACACCATCAAACGGGCGCTTTCAATCTGGGTGGCCATTTCGGCGAGTTTAAACGCGTTGTGCTGGAAGTGGGCGATGGGTTGACCGAATTGAACCCGGTTGCGGCTGTATTCAAGAGCTTCTTCGTAGGCGGCCCTGGCCACGCCGATACCACCTGCGCCCACTGCGGGACGGGCGTAATCCAGGGTTTTCATGGCGATAATGAAACCGAAACCCTCACGCCTGAGTAAGTTGGCCGCGGGTATGCGTACCTCGTCGAAGTAGATCTCGGCTGTGTTGGATGCCCGGTGCCCCATTTTGTTTTCGTGTTTGCCCACGGTGACGCCGGGAGTATCCATGGGAACGATAAAGGCCGACAAGCCCCGGGCCCCGCGTGTCGGGTCCGTGGAAGCGAACATAACGCCGAACTTGGACACGCCCGCATTGGTGATAAAGGTTTTGGAGCCGTTGATCACGTATTCATCCCCGTCCCGGACCGCGGTGGTCTTGATGGCGGCGTTGTCCGAGCCGGCTTCGCGTTCGGTCAGGCCGAAACAGGCAAAGGACATTTCGCTTGTCATGGGCGCAAGGAATTCCAGCTTCTGCTCATCTGTTCCAAAAAGCACGATGGGAGTAGTGGCCAGGGTGTTGGCCATCATCGAGGTGTACATGCCTGCACACCCCCATGCCAGTTCTTCACACACAACCGCATTGGTCAGGTTGGAAAAACCGGTGCCGCCGTATTCCTCTGGAATGCCTGAGGTCAGGAACCCCACGGCAAACGCTTTCTCCATGACGTCCATGGGAAATTCGTTTTTCTCATCGTATTCCCCGGCCACGGGACGAATCTCGTTGCGGGCAAATTCCCTTGTCAATTCCTGCAATTCGCGTTGTTCTTCATCCAAGGCAAAATCCATGATTCCCTCTCCTCTTTCCGGTTACTGAACGGTAACGGTTTTGATTATATTCAGGACTTCTTGTGCGCTCTGGAAACGATCTTCCCGTTTTTTGGCCATGCACCTCTCCACAACGTCTTGCAGGCTGTCGGGTGTGTCGGGTCGCAATTGGCGCATGGACGGGACGGTCTCAAACAGGTGTTGATAAAAAACGTTTTCGCCTTTGAATGGGACCCTGCCGGTGATCAAGTGAAAAATGGTGGCCCCGGTGGAGTATATATCCGTACGGTGGTCCGTGGGCTGTCCCTGGATCTGTTCGGGAGACATGTAGTAGGGAGTCCCGGTAATGATCCCGGTCTCGCCCTGCTTCATGTCCCCGCGGATTACCGCCAGGCCGAAATCCATGATTTTGATTTCTTTCTGGCGGGTGATCATGATGTTATGGGGTTTGATGTCGCGGTGGATGATACCCTTGCGGTGCGAGTAGTCCAACGCCTTCAACACCTTGATGGCGATGTACAATACCTGGGGAATGGAAAACTGGCGGTGGTTGCGGATCAGGGACATGAAGTTTTCGCCCTCGATGAACTCCATGGAAATGAAGTGGTCCTCACCCAATTGTCCCACATCGTAGACGGTTACGATGTTCGAGTGCGACAGGGATGCCGTGGAGCGGGCTTCCGTATAGAACCGCTCCAGGCTGCGCTTGTCCTTGATCAGGCTGGCATTCAGGACTTTCAAGGCGACCACGCGCTGCAGGACGGTGTCCTCGGCCTTGTAAACGGTTCCCATGCCGCCTTCACCCACTTTGCGGATAATGCGGTAACGTTGGGAAGAATCCTCTTGGACCAGGGCCATCTCCTTGTATTTCTGAATCAGGTTCTCCACGTCTTTTACACGCTGGTGCACATCCTTGTAAGCGTAATTCTCGGAAAGGACCATCTGGTAAATTGAGTGGGCCTTTTTAAAATTACCGGCGTTTTCTTCGGCCTGCCCCAGCAGGTAGTACCAGTCGATGTTTTTCTGGGAAATGGTCTGGTCGGTGAGCAGTTTTCCGAGCTTTTCAATGACCAGCTGGTGCTTGCGGTGTTTCAGGAATATGGCGCCCATCTGGGTGATGGCGGCCGAGTAATCCGGCGAGTTGGTGTGGACCTGCTGGAAGTTTCCCAAAGCCCGTTTTTCGTCGTCCACCTTGAGGAAGGAGATCCCGGCCTTGAAGTGTTCTCCGGCCTTCTCAAAAAGTTCTCCGGCTTTCTGGTATCGTTTGTATTTGAGGTAGATGTCTGCTGCGGGCTTCCATTGTTGACCCATTTCAAACATCTTGGCCGCCTCTTCTTCTTTTTCCGCCTTGAGGTAGTTGTCCGCTGCGGAAGAGTAATTCTGGTTCATGAAATAGCAATAGGCGGCTTTATCAAAATCACGCTCCCATTCGAACAACTCTGCGGCACGGGTGTAATCTTCGCCTTTCAGATACCATTCCGCGGCTTCCCGGGTGTTCCCCCGGGCGAAAGCATCTTCTCCCCGCAGTTGGTAGGCCACATGGTTTTGCTCGAGTTTTTCGTACAGGTCCGCCGCGCGGATGGGCATCTGGGCTTTTTCATAGAGTTTGGCCGCATCCTCGATACGGTCCATTTTCTGGGCCAGCTCGGCGGCTTTTTCAAACTTGTTTTGGCGGACCAGCAGGTTGAAGGCCCGTTCGTTTTCGCCTACCCGTATGTAAAGGTCAACGGCTTTCATGAGATCCTGTTCCAGCCGCGTGTCCTTCTGGTATCCCACGGATGTATCCGCGTTGGTAAGAAACCACTTTTCGAAGTTGATGGCGGCGGATTTCAGGTTGCCGTCTTTTTCGTAGATATAGGCGGCTTTTTTAAAAAAACCTTTGCGTTCGTAGATCTTTGCCGCCTTTTCAAATCGCTCGTAGTTGTAGTAAATTTCCGCGGCTTCCTGGAATCGATTGTTGGACTCCAACAGGGCGCAGGCCGCCTCAATATTGCGGCGTTTCAGGTAGAGGCGGATGATGCCGTCCAAGTGACCGATGCGTTTGTAGATTTCGATGGCTTGGGTTTCACGATTCAGGCGCTCGTACAATTCCCCCATATCGGTAAACAACTGTCCTTCTTCGTATGTTTTAATGGCTTTTCTGAAGTCACCGACTTCCTCGTAGAGTTTACCGGCCTTTCCGAAATTGCCTTCCTTGGCAAGTTTTTTTGCCTGGGTAACGAGATAGGATCTGCGAAAAAGCATTGAATATAGGGCGTCAAGGAAGGATTTGTCTTGAACATCGAGGATCTTGGCGATCTTCAGCAATTCATAGACGAGCTTCAGTGCCACCACCACCGCGATCAGGATCAAGGCAAGTTTGATCTCTGGGTGGTTCCGGATTGTGTCGAATATAGCGTCCATACTTGCTATTAAGTGAGAGTATAACAAAGGCCCAATTCAAAATCAATTTAATTGACATGTCAACCGGGAAATCATATAATCAAATCCAATTCCGCTTCCGGATTTGTATGTCCTTTAAGGGAAGGACATTGAATAACGGACGGAATGACCGCATTCCCGGGGCCGGGAATTTTATCCCCCGCGGCGGTACTTTCCTAAGCCGTTGCGGGCGGGTGTTCAGGACGACGGGAAAGATCATGACGCTTCAAGTCAATCAACTAAAAAACACCAATGAATTCCGACTGGCTTTCTTTCCCGGTTTTAAGCTGGATGACCGCACCCTGAACTGGGAAACCACCGAAGAACTGCTGCAATTCGATATCCATATGCTGGATGCGTTGATCCGGGCGGAAAGTCTCCACAAACTCAAGCATTGTCCAATCGAAGACGGTGTCTTGCTCTTCGACCCGAGTCCGGGTTCCGCATTGGCCCGGATCCGGAAATACCTGGCCAGTTTTGATTCGAAACTGTTTTTGTTTACCCGCTCGGAGCGCCAGACTTTCGGTTTCGTTTTGGAGAATCTGGGCGAATACCTGAATCGCAGTGAAAATGCCGCCGACTCAGGGGAACGCCAGCAGTTGTTCCGGGACTACCGCTTTTGGGCGGAAAACTTTTTCACCATCCTCGACCAGAAACTCACCGGAACGATCGTCCAGGTGGACAGTGAAGAAGACGGAGACACGGAAGCGCCGTACCTGAGATTCGAGAGTGATGCCATTCGCATCCCCTTGTTCCCCTTTGTGCTGATACGGGACCACCGCCGCCTGTTTCTCGAACGCGTGTTTCCCCAAGGGATCGAATACCTGGACATTGCCCAGGGGCGCCGTCTGCGGTTCACCCGGAAAGAACTGGATATCCCGGTGCTTACTTACCTGTTTTCACTCCTGGATGTGGAAACCGCCCGGCTTGTGGCCTCGCGACTCGGATCCGGCGAGCATGAACTGATCGATCAGCTGGATGTGCTGGAACGGGTGTTGAACCTTTTCGCGGAACGGAAATACGGCCCCTGTCTGGAAGCATTGGCCCTTTTATCCCCGGAACGCATGCATTATCCCCTGCTTGTTCTGCTCAAGGCCCGCTGCCATCTGGCCCTTAGACAACTGTCCGAGTTGCAGCATCTGTTGCAGAAGTTCGTACTCTTTTTCCCGTTCTACGCGGAAACCTTCGAGTTGATGGGGGACGCTTCACACCATGACGGAAAATTTGAACGGGCCCTGGGGTTTTATGAAAAGTACCTGCGCCTGGCAAACTCCGACGTTGTGACCGAGAAGGCCAAGGCCGTACGGGAACGGTTGAAAACGGAGAAGCAGAAAGAACCGCGACCCGATGAACCCTTCCTTGAAGTTGAACCTCCCGGTGACACGGCGTTGCCGGAATTGGTGGGCCGTGAAAGGGAAATGCGTCAGATGCTGGAGATTCTGATTTCAAGCAATCACTCCAGTATCCTCTTGGTGGGAGAGAGCGGCGTTGGGCGCAGCGCCCTGATTTCCGCATTGTCACGCCGGCTGGCCGTCGGCGATGTCCCCGCTTTGATGACGGCCAGGGGGATGCGGGAGATCAACTTCCTGCACCTGCTGTCCGGAGCAAAATACCGGGGCCAATTCGAGGAAAAGGCCTTAAAGCTGCTGAGCGATTTTTCGCATCGTAACGATATCCTTGTTTTGGAGGATATCCACCTGATGATGTCTCCCGGGGGCGCCCGGGGAACTTCCCTGGACCTGGTCAATATCCTGAAACCTTTTTTGCGCGACGGGTCGATCCAGGTGATTGCCACAACGAGTTACGAGGAGTTGAAAAACACGGTAGAGAAGGATCATACCCTGATGGGTTTCCTTCAAAGCGTTCAAGTCAATGAACCGACGCTTGAGGAGTCGTCGCAAATACTGCGTCGCCAAGCCAACGCCATTGCCCGGGAGATGCGTGTCGATGTAAAAGATGAAGTGCTCGATGTTGTGGTGGAAAGTGCCAAGCGTCATTTGCGGTCCCGCCGCCTGCCCCTTTCCGCCTTGCTGCTGTTGGATCGCTGTGTCGCCAAGTTGAAGCTCAAGGTTCACGCGGGGGATACGCGGCGCATGTCGTTGCAAGAGAACGATGTCCGCGAAGCGTTGGCCGACATGCTGAACCTTCCCAAGAGCCAACTTTCCGTCTCCATGAACCGTGTGCTGGCGGACCTGTCGGCCCGGATGGGCACGCAGATCGTTGGTCAGGATAAAGCGTTGCGCAGGCTTTCCGCCGTGATCAGAATGAACAAGTTGAACCTGGGCATCAAATCACACAGGCCGGACGGGGTGTTTTTGTTTGTGGGCCCCACGGGGGTCGGAAAAACGGAAACCGCACTGGCCCTGGCGCAGGCGCTTTACTGCTCTGAGGACCACCTGATCCGCATCGACATGTCCGAATACATGGAGCGTTTTACATACTCACGCTTTGTCGGCGCGGCGCCTGGGTACGTAGGTTATCAAGACACCAACCAGTTGACGGACCGGGTTCGTCAGAATCCATTCTCCATCATCCTGCTGGATGAAGTGGAAAAGGCCGATCCGCAACTGCTCAATATCTTTCTGCAGGTTTTTGACGCCGGGCGCCTGACGGATGCGCGGGGCAACGTGGTGGATTTTTCTCAAACCATTTTTATCATGACCTCAAACATCGGGACTTCCTTGTTTCAGGCCGAGCGAATGGGGTTTCGCGAGGATGCCCATGCCCGCGGGGTGTCCCGTACGGCAAGAGAGAAAGCCCTGCGGCGTTTCTTTACGCCGGAATTCCTGAACCGGGTGGATGAAATCGTCTATTTTCGTCACCTTGATGCGGAAGATATCCGCCGAATTATCGACATTCAACTAACGCCGGTACGCCGGCAATTGGAGCGTCAGGGCAAGCAGCTGCACGTCAGCGGCGAGGCAATGGATCTGCTTGGACGGGAAGGCTACTCCTTGGAGTTTGGCGCCCGCAACCTGACTCGGGTCATCCAGCAGCAACTCTTGGAACCTATTTCCAGGGTGGCTCTGGGAGAGGAATGGACGGAGGCCTGCCGGGTGGAATGCCTGGTTCGGGACGGGGAGATCGTCATCGGTTTGCGGGAAAAGCCGGTCGGTCAATCGCTGTCTGAAAGCCTCCTGGCCGCGGAGGAATCGAAAAAGACATGAAAAAGGTTTTGGTGGTTGACGACGAAAAGAACATCCAGGTCTCCCTGGCTTCCATCCTCGAAGACGAAGGATACAACACTTTTTTTGCTTCTTCCGGTGAAGAAGCTTTGGAAAAGATCGGCAACATCAAGCCGGATGCCGTATTGTTGGACATCTGGTTGCCCGGAATTGACGGTCTGGAAACCCTCGACCGCATTCTGACCACTGATCCGTCCCAGATCGTGATCATGATATCCGGTCACGGCAACATCACCACCGCCGTGCGCGCGGTGAAGCTGGGGGCCTACGATTTTCTTGAGAAGCCCCTGAGTCTGGACAAGGTGATGTTCGTGCTCAAACGGGGATTGGAACACAAGCAGGTTCTTGAGGAGAACATCAAGCTCAAGTCGATGTTGCAAACACAAATGCAATCGACCGATGACGGGCGTGAGGATCCCGGGCGCAAGCGGGAAAGCTCGGGTGTATTGATGTTCGACTACACGGATCCGGAAGGGGCGCGACGCCAACGCACGGTCCGGGAATCCGGGATCTTCTACGGTATCGGCCTGCATTCCGGCGAAAAAACCGGCATGGTGATCAAGCCCTTGCCCATTGGAAAAGGGATTCGTTTTGAGAATATCTCACAAAAGGGTTATGTACCCGCGCGGGTGGAATACCTGGATTCCACCAATCATGCCACTTCGGTCAAGAAAGATCGCCTCGAGGCCCGCACCATTGAACACCTCATGGCCACCCTGCACGCTTTCGGAATCACCAACCTGGCTGTAAAGATCAACAAGGAAGTCCCCATCGGCGACGGGTCGGCCTCGGCGTTCTGTGATTTTATCCGCAACAGCGGCGTGATCGATCAGGAGGGGTTTATCCCCGAAGTGGTAATTGACCGGCCCCTGGTGGTAGGCGAGGAATCCGAAAACGGCAGTTTCATCCGCCTGGACCCGGCCGATGGTTTTGAAGTCAACTATACTGTCATCTATCCGGAGCCTTTGGGGCGAATGTCCCATCACTACGTCCTGGACGGGCCAAGCAGCTTCGAAAGGGAAATCGCCCCCGCACGGACTTACGGTTTCGTTCACGAAATGAATCAACTGTCCAAGTTGGGGCTCGCCGAAGGCGGCCGCATGAACAACTTCATCCTCATCGACAACGGCAAGGTCATCAACACCAAGCTGCGTTTTCCCGATGAGATCGTACGCCACAAGATTCTTGATATTATCGGAGACTTCTACCTGCTGGGACGTCCGATTCGGGGTAAGGTAACGGCGCAAAAGACCGGACACGCGGACAACGCGCGCATGGTCAGCCTGATTCGGGAAACCTACCTGGAAACGGAGTCTTGAGTCGTATCCGGGGAACGTTCCCCCGCCAGTGAGGCCAGGAACCCCCTGCGGACACTGTCCGTATCCGGGTATTGCCCCAGCAGGAACATCAGCTTCGTGATGCTGGCGGCAAATGTCATGTCGCCGCCATGCACCGCTCCCGCGTCCATCAGGCGGGCGCCGGATTCGTACAATCCGGGCTCCAGGCGCCCCGCGCCGGTCTCGCTCAGAATCACCACCAATCGGCCTTCCCGGCTCCATCTATCGACGCGTTCGAATAGGTCGCTGTCCAGGGAAGCCACGTTTCCGGCGCCGAAAGTGATCAATACCACGGCGCGGGTTTCATCATCCGGGGCGAAAGTGGCCGTTCGGCAGCCCGGGAAGAGGCGGTAAACGGCTATGGAGTTTTCCATTGCCGTTAACACGTGGAAAAGTCCCCCGGGGCGATTCAGCAGGTTGCGGTGATAGATCTCGATATCCATGCCCACCCGGGCCAGCAATGGGTAGTTCGGTGAGGAAAAGGCGTCGAAATGGTTGATGTGGCTCTTGATGGTGCGGTTCCCCCGCATCAGGCGGTGGTCGAAGAGGATGGCTGTTTCCCGGACTTCCGACAACGCCAGCTCCACGGCGTTGATGAAGTTCCCCCTGGCGTCGCTGCGCAGTTCACTGAGAGGCTTCTGGGCTCCCGTCAGGATGACCGGGAAGGGGAGGTTGACGAGCATGAACGAAAGGGCGGAAGCGGTGTAGGCCAGGGTGTCCGTGCCATGGGTGATCACCACGCCTTCCACACGGTTGCGGTGGCTGCGGATCAGTTCGGCCAGGGTCTGCCAGTGTTCCGCCCTTAGGTCTGAACTGTCATGCAGAAAGGGGATTTCAATGTGGAGGTCGGCCAAGTCGGACAGCTCGGGGATAAAACGGGTCAGGCTGTCGTAAAGGCGGTCCGGTTTCAACACCCCGCTGGCATGGTCGCGTACCATGCCAATGGTTCCTCCGGTATGAATCAGCAACAATCGCCGGGGCATGGATTCCCTGTTGCGTTTCAATCCCGCCTATTTAATTATCTTGGCGAGGTTGTCCAGGATACCCCTGAAATCGTCGAATTTCTCCAGGTTCATGTGGATTCCCTTTTTGGTGGGCTTCCATTCTCCTGACTGATCCTGGAACCAGGTGCGGATATCCAGGTAATCCCGGTTTCGGAACTGGGAAAGAGAGAAAATCAGTTTCTGTGTAGAGGACAGATCGATGAATCCGATACCGATACTGGTTTCCGAGTCCTTTACGAATTCGGGTTTTTCTAAGTTCAGTTCGGCGGCGATCCGCTCTTTTAATTCGGCAAATTCCATAAGTGGTTCCTCCAGGGGCCGGGACGGTGTCAGGCGTCCTTTTCCGTATCTTTTTTGAGTTGAGCCTCAAAGATACGGGCGGCTTTTTCCTTTTTAGCCTTTTCCAATTCCCTGGCCTGGGTGAAGCGCAGGTCGGCTTTCTCTTTTTTTTCTTTTTCCTTGACCAATAAGTCCGCGAAATCAGCCGGGTCTCTACGATCGACTTTTTTGTGTTGTACCACCTGCTGGGTTTCCATGTCGATCCAGAGCTTGGACCTACAGAGCGGGCAATCCACTTCGATCAACTTGGCCATGCGTGCATTGTAACCGAAAAGAGCAGGGGGTTCAATGAGATGAGAGGGTTGTAGAGAGCGGAGAGTTGGAGAGGAAAACGATTGGAATCGGAAAAGGCTGATGAAAAACGGGGAAATTCAGTCGGAGAGTAGGGGCACGGCGTGCCGTGCCCCTACTCTTTATTGGCTTTTTCCCTTTTATACTTTAGAAATCAAAGCCGATCCAGAAATTGAATCCGTAGTAATAGGATTTTCGGAAGTCCCATCTGCGCACCCATTCAAAATGCATGGGCACGCCAAAGAGGACCGTCTGGATCCCGAATCCGTAAGAAGCTATGCCGTCCTCCAATTGGATGCCGCCACCCTTCTTGAACAGGCGGAAGTTTTCATCCTCGAACCAGATTCCACCCATATCGAAAAAGAACACACCGCGAACCGGGCCGATCAACCCCAGGGGGGTCGCCGCCAAGTGTATCAGAGAGAAACGGAACTCGGCATTGAAATGGAATCCGTGGTTGCCTGTCAAACGGGCGTATTCGGCGGAGCGGATGGTGTTGTCTCCGCCCATCCAGAACAGCAACGGGTTCTTGCCTCCTGAAGTGAATCCCCGCAGGCGGAATGCCAAAAGTGTCTGGGTGTCGAGGTGCATGTACTTGCGAAAATCGGCGGTCAGGGTGTAGGCGTCCTGGAAGGAGTCCCCGAGCTTAAAGAATTTCTGATACGTGATGTCGAAGGTATCTCCCATGAGGGGGCCGAAGTATGAGAATCGGGTGGTCTCGCGCGTCAATGAAAGGCTCAGCGGAGCGGCGTATCCGGTAAAGTACTGGCCGTAGGGGAGCTTGCGCTGGAGGTAGATGAGGTCGGAGTCCTCTTCCTGGCGGTAGAAGGAGGTACCCAGTCGGAAACGGGTGGAGCGGCTGATTGGGTAATTGACACCTACGTCGACACCGAAGCGTTTGCGCAGTGAAAAGAAAGAGCGGGTGGTGTAGTAGTAATAACCATCATTCCAGGAGAAGAGACTGGCGTAGAACTGGAGGCGGTGGGACAGATTCATGTAGGTCGTGCGGAAGGAGCGGTACCCGTATTGGGTGGACAGGTACAATGACAGGTTGTGGTCTCCCATGAGGTCGCTGGCGCGCAGGTAGGTGTATCCCAGGAAGTTGCCGGCCGTGGAATATCCCACGCCGATAAAGGGCAGCGAATCGACATAGAGTTTTTTGAAAGGCTTGTATTTGCCCTTCTCCGTGATTTCGACTTCCGGAGCGCTGAATTTCGGGTTGATCCGCGAGGTGTACAACGCATCCGTAGCGTTGCCCTCGGTCTTTTTGGCGGCCAACTGTGTGGGCTCCGGCAGCAACTCCTGATCCAGGCTGGTGGCGATGTTCTTTCGGTACAGGGTGAACAAGCCTTTGTGAAAAGAGGAAATCACCACTTCGGCGGGACTGCCGGGGATCTGGATTGGAAAGAAGTTGCCGGTGCGCACATCAGTGTAACGGTGACGAATCCGGGTCGTCCGATCGATTCCACTGATGTTGTAGGCCTGTCGTTCATCCGAGCTGAAGTAGATAAAGCGGCCGTCAGCGGAAAAGAAAGGGGCGATGTCGTTGCAGTCACCCCGGGTCCATTGTACCGGCTCGTAGAGTTTGTCGCGCTGGGCTGTATAGATGTGGTAATGACCTTTGGCGCGCGCGGAGAACACGATTTCCTTGCCGTCCCTGGAGATGTCCAGCGACCGGATGTATAGATCCTTGGTGGTCAGTGGACGGGGGACGCCTTTTTCGATGTTGATTTCAAAGATCCGGGAAATGGAATTCTCCACTGCGGTAAACCAGATGGTTTGGTTGTCCGGCAAGAAAGCCGGCGATGATGGGTCGTGAATGTCGTTTAGCGGCAGTTGGGTGATGACGCGGCCGGTGGCCGCGTCCATGACGACCAGGTAGTTTTTCAGTTCCTTGCGGGCAAAGAACGCCAGGCGTTCTCCATTGCGGTCCCAGGTAAAGGAAGCGCCTTCCGTGGGATTGAATTGGTAATTAATGAAATCGTATCGGGAAGTGTATCCCGGTGTGATGTTCTTGATTACCTTGCCGTCCTTCATGGATATCAGCACCATCTCCAACTTGCCGCGAGTCATGTTGGCGGTCAGGACGGCCAGGAGTTCACCGGTGGGAGAGAGGCGATGCGAGAAGGCGTAGGCAAAGGGCGGATACTCCGGCCCCACGGGGAAGCTGTATTCCTCGGGATTCTCCCGGTTCAGGTAATCACGGAATCGCTCCCGGGCGTACTTCTTGAATTCAAAGTTGAATTGCTTGGAGGATGTGCCGAAAAACTTGAACGGGTTGCGCCGTTTGGCCAGCAATGAACCGGGTCGGATCGATTCCAACAGGTTGCGTACGGCCCGCTTGCCGTAACGTTGCTCAATGTACTCGAACACCAGGTGTCCCATGTCGTAGGGCGTGCGTCCGGTATCGTATTGGGACCTCAGGTCCCAGTTTTTCTGCAATTCCGGCATGCGGTCGTTGAGTACCGAGTCGCGCACGGTCATCAGGTTGAAACTGTTCCAGTCCTTGGTAACGTATTCCGAGAACCCCTCCATCATCCACAAGGGCGGCGCCCGCAGGGCCCTGGAGGATTGGCCCATGCCGCCGAACAGGATCTGGTATTCAAAAATATGACCCAGTTCGTGGGTAATGGTGCGGGCCAGGGTTTCCGGCGCCATGTCTCCATGGCAGACCACCCTTTGGGCCACGGGTTCGGCGAAGGCCTGAATGCCAATGGGCAGAAAGCCCGGGAAGAGGTTGGTCTGTTCGAAATCGATGTGGGAGCGGTAGAAAATCAGGGGGATCTTATCCTTCACGCGCACGTTGAGGAACTCCGAAATGCGGCTGTACGCGCCCTCGGCGGAACGCGTGATAAACCGGATCAGATCCGGTTGATCGGTGTAGTAGTACACCTGAAAGTTTTCGGATTCCACGAATTTCCAGTCGAAATTCGACCGGCGTACTTTATTTTTTCCATAGTAGCCGTATTGGGCGAGCAGGCCGCCGGCCGCGAAAAGAATCAGGGCAACGGCGATGATTGTTTTTTTCTCTTTCATGCTGACCCCCTATTCCACGAGCAGGAAGCGGTCTTGTCGACGTTCCCGGGCGGTCAGACGGCCCACGAAACGGTCGGTGACCTGGTTGAACAACTTGCGGTAGTTGAAACGCATGTCCGTGTTTTCCACTTCTTTCAATTGCCGTTCAGTAGAGAATTCCGCCACCTGATTTCCCGTTTCCGCATCGATGAAGAGCACATTCAACGCCATGCGCCAGTTCTGCACATCTTTGAATGTGCGGATGCGGTCACCATAGCGGCTGCGGGCCTCGTCGATGATGTTCCGTTTGTTGAAAACGGTTTTCAGGCTGCCCACGATCAGCAAGGCCGGGCCCAGGCTTGTCAGGCCTGGCGAATCGGCTTTAAGGCCGGGCATGTGTTCCACCGGTTTTTCCACCAATGTGGCCACATCTTCAACGAAGAAGTCCTGAACGTGGATGTCCGGAGAGTAGCCATCAGGCTCGACACTCTCGGTGAATTCCCCCAGGATGATGCGGGAGTATTCCTTGAATGGCAATGGATTTTCTTGGGGAAAAGGAACGGAGACGCGAATGAATCGATCCGCGCATCCGCCCAGGGCCAGTAAAACGATCAGGCTAGCGCCCAGGGCCAGCTTCGCGGTGGGGACTTTGCGGTTTTTCATCGGCTTTCTCCTTTTTGTCGGAGTCCGGATTCATGAAGCGGTTGAAATTGCGCTGAATCATCGTGTTTTTCGGGGCAAGTTCAATGGCTTTGCGGTAATACTTTTCCGCCTCGTCTCGCCGGCCGAGTTGTTCCATGGCCACGGCCAAGTTGTTCAGCACGGCGGGAGAGTCCGGGTTCTCCGCTAACTGCTTTTCCCAGCGATAACAGGCTTCCTGCCAGAGATCCTCTTGCGCGAGTTTGTTGGCGAAGCTCATTTCAGTGCGCAGAGTCGGCATGGAACAGGCGGAAGCCAATAGAGACATGACGATCACTAAGGTGATGGTCTTCACATTCACCTCCAGTTTGCAAATCCGGTAAATTTTACGTTGCTGTCATTATAACCAAACTCAAACATATATCTTGCTTTCGGCAGCATTGTAGCAATCCAGGTGCCGATGCATGGACGTTCCATTGTCCCAATTGGATGACAAATGTGGCATACCGGAGGTGCAATGCGATATAATGGGACAATGTCGGTACGAGGATTGGGGATTGACGTGGTTGAGATCCGCCGGGTGCGGGAAGCCTTGCAACGCAACCAGCGTTTTGCCGAACGATTGTTTACCCGTGGTGAAATCGACTATTGTGAATCCATGGCCCGGCGGGAGATCCACTACGCCGCGCGTTTCGCCGCCAAGGAAGCCTTTTTCAAGGCCTTGGGTACGGGGTGGCGACTCGGAATGGGATGGCATGAAGTGGAGGTATGTCACGACTCTCTGGGCAAGCCGGAACTCATCCTCTCGGGCAAAACCGCCGCGGAATTCCGCAGCCGGAAGTTATGTGCCGCGCATTTGTCCATTGCCCACGAACGGAACGTGGCCGTTGCCGTTGTGGTGGTGGAATAATCGAGTTGCAATCCCGGGCTCGATTCATTACAATAGCCGCGGATGGTTGGGTTTGAGGTGAATCGATGAAGAATTTTCAACTGCGTTCCCGCATTCAGGATCAAGTCGCCGTGATCTACCCCAGGGGTCACCTGGACGCCCACCATGTCGAGCGTTTTGAGAAAGAGATCCAGCGCATGATGGAGAACCGTGTGTTGCGAATCATTATCAATTGCGAGAACCTTGATTACATCAGTTCGGCCGGCATGGGCATTATCATGGGTTACCTGGATGAAATCAGGGAAAAAAGCGGAGACATCAAGCTTTGTTGTGTAAACAACCAGGTTTACGATATTTTCGAACTGGTGGGTTTCACTGACATCTACGATTTCCTCAGGGATGAACCGGCGGCAATGAAGGCTTTTGCATAGCATGTTTAAAGGCGAAGCGGATTTGATCATCACCATCCCGTCCAGTACTGAACTACTGAAGATGGTGGTGGAATTGACCCGGCACGTGGTGGAAATCCTGGAGTTTCCCGGCAAGGAGATCCAGAAGATCGCCCTGGCCGTGGACGAGGCGATCACCAACGTGATCAAACATTCCTACCGATACGAACGGGACCGGGACATCCGCATTGAGTTTTTCACCGCCCCGGGCGGGCTGAAGATCCGCATTGTCTATGCCGGCATTGCGCCCGACCTGGATCCCGCCACCGTAAGCGTGGAGCGGTTGATCAAGCAAAAGCGCAAGGGCGGGCTGGGAGTCCAGCTGATGCGCAAAATCATGGACTCCGTGGAGTACTCTTCCCGCAACGGACTCAATACCTGCGAGATGATCAAATGGAAGAAGCGGGAAGCGGTCAGCTGATCCGTGAACTCAAGCTGAAACGCTTGCAGTTCAACTCAATTTCCGAGTTCTCCTCCACCCTGTATTCTTCATTTGACATCGACCATGTTGTGAGGGTGTTCTTCTCCACCGTAATGGGCCAGATGGGGGTTTCACGCATTTTCCTGCACGACCGGGAAAATGCGATTTTTCGCAAACGCGGCTTTTCCCTTTCCGGAGAAGGGGCAGAACACTTCACCACGGCCTTGGACGAACTGGCATTGGAAACCAGGATTCAGCGGGTGGAAGACCTGGCGGCGGACAAGCAAACCGTCCGCGGTAAGTTATTGGAATGCCGGATTCACTACCTGATCCCCGTGGAATCGGGCGGGAACACCGTGATCATCGGCTTGGGGAAGCGGTTCAATCGCCATGACCTCAGTGATGAAGATTTGGATTTGGCGTCTTTTATCGCCAGGTTCGCCATGATCGCCGTAAACAACACCATCATGGTCAACCGCATCATTGAAAGCCAGCGTATCGAGCACGAGATCGGTATCGCCCGGGATATTCAACATTCCCTGTTGCCGCAATCGATTCCCGACTTTGAGAATTTTGATCTTTGCGTGGAGTACCGTCCCATCTACGAGGTGGGGGGGGACTACTACGATATCCTGCGCCGACGGCGTGACGGCTGCCCCATACTGATCGCTGACGTGGAAGGCAAGGGATTGCCGGCGGCATTGTTGGCGGCTTCTTCCCAAGCGGTGTTTCACACCGTAAACGACCTGTTCCTGTCATCTTCATCCCGGTTTATCGCCAAGTCCAATTCACTGGTATGCGACTTCACCAGAGGGAATCGTTTCATCACTGTGTTCTGGATGCTGGTGGATGAGGCCAGACGCCGGGTGACTTACGTCAATGCCGGGCATGAACCGCCTTTCCGCATCGATGCCGGCGGAAAAATCCAGCGCCTGTCCCGGGGGGGATTCCTGGCGGGGTTTATGCCGGATGCCGAGTACGAGCAGGAAGAGATTCAGATGGAACCCGGGGACGTGATCGTCGCCTTTACGGACGGGGTGGTGGAAGTGGAAAACGCGGCTGGGGAGGAATTCGGCCGCCGGCGGCTGGAGGATTTTGTTTCAGCCCATTCCCACCTTGGCGCACGGGATTTGACAGACCGCATCATGGCCTTCGTGGATGGTTTCGCCGCCGGCCAGTCATACCGGGATGATTTCACCCTCCTGGTGCTCAAATGTCGCTGAAGCTTTGCGAAGCGATGATTTTTTCCGTTTGCCGGCTAGAAGCGGGCACCAAATACGACCGGGGTCAGTGAACCCTCCGCCAAGGGGTTGGACGCCCCGAATCCTGAATTCCCGAGCCTTTTGGTGAAAGAGGGGATAAAACCCGATCGTGATAAACCGGGATTGCAGCGGGGTGAAACTTGACAAACAGCATGCTTTTCAGTACCATTGGACATTAGTCCCGCAGATTTGAGAGGTTATCGTGAAAAGAACATACCAGCCGAACAACCGGAAGCGAAAAAAGACCCATGGTTTCCGGGCGCGCATGGCCGCCCGGGGGGGGCGGACCGTACTCAATAACCGCCGCCGAAAGGGCCGTAGACGGCTGGCGGTGTAATGGGATCCCGCTGTTTTCCCCGTTCTCAACGGATTCGTCGTGGCGATGATTTTCGCTGGATGTTGGGGAATGCACGGCGGGCGCGGAACAGTATTTTTTTTTGTACTACCTGCGGAGTGACCGGTCCCACCACCGCTTTGCCGTATCGGTAAACCGGCGGGTCGGTTCCTCGGTTCAACGCAATTATACAAAACGCGTCATGAAGGAGTTGTTCCGGAATCACGGAGGATTGCTTGAGGCCCCGCATGATTTGTGGGTGGTCATCAAGCAGCGGTTCCGGCGTGAAGAGAGAGATGAGGTTGAGCGCCTCTTCGTAGATGCGCTCATCCGCATCAACTACCGGGAATGAAAGTTTTATTACTTGCTGTCCTGAGGGCGTACAAGCGGGTGTTGTCCCCGATGCTGGGGCAACATTGCCGTTTTGTGCCCACCTGCTCGGAATACGCCGCCGGCGCCGTAGAGCGTTTCGGCGTGTTGCGTGGTTCATGGCTGGCCCTGGTGCGGCTGTTGAAGTGCCAACCCCTCCATCCCGGTGGATATGATCCGGTGCCTGAAAAAACTGAGGTGAAACAAACATGGATACCAAACGACTGATTCTGGCCATCGCCCTGTCGATTATCGTAATTTCGGTCTATCAGTATTTTCTGGGGCCGAAACCGGTTGCAAAGGCGCCGGCGCCGGTGGGGCAGGCCGTTGCTCCCGGTGAGACGCCGCCGTCGACACGGGATGCCGCAGGAATTCCCCCGACCCAAGGCGAAGCGCAGGCGACGAAAGATGTGTCTTCCTTGTTCTCCAGCGAGTCCAAGAAAAAACAATCCGTCCCTGAAGAATCCCAGCCTGAGACAGTTGCGGAGGACATTCGCGGCGGATCGGAAAAAGATGTGGTTGTGGAAAACGACCTGTTTACAGCGGTGTTCACAACCAAGGGCGCAGCCCTGAAATCCCTGGTCTTGAAAGGTTATATGGATGACACCAAGAAGCCGTTGGATTTGGTGTCACGGAACGCCGAACGTTTCGGGATTTATCCTTTCCATTTTGAACCTTTCTCCGGAGACGAGGAATTCCGGCGCCTCAATGGAGAGATATACCGGGTCTCCGCTCCGGTTGTCTCCCGGGTGGATGCCAACGGCCATGAAGTGGTTTTCGAGTTCGCCGAAGCCTCCGCCGGCCTGTACGTTCGCAAGGCATTCCGATTCAGCCGGGATAAATACATCATCGACATCGACGTACGGGTAGTGCGCGAAGGCAAACTTGTTGACATCCCCTTGGTTTTCGGGCCTGACCTGGAAAACGAACGCAATCCGGATCGTGCCATGCAGGCGGGACTGAAAATCGGCGCCTACGATGGTTCCGACATCAACTCCGTGGTATTCGCCAAGGAAAAGACACTTCCCACCCAGGACAATCCCCAGATCGAAACCGGCCAAGGCGTTTTGGGCGGCCATCACTACTGGGCCGCTTACGAAACCACGTATTTTGCCGCTGTTTTCGATACGTCGCGCAAGGACGCGGAGGTGCGCTGGAACCTGATCCGCGACCGAACGGACAAAGACCAACCCAAGTTGTACGCCTACATGACCGTGGTGAATCCCGGTTATGTGTACATGGGGCCCAAGGACGAAGAGATCCTGGCAGGAAACACCGACCGCTTTTTTGAAGCCAACAAGGTTATTGAGTACGGCTGGTTCGGCTCCATCGCCAAGATCATGCTCAAAGGTATCAACCTGGTCCACCGCTTTGTGCCCAATTACGGTTGGGCCATTGTCATCTTCACCTTTTTCCTGAAACTCATCCTTTTTCCCCTGACCTACTCTTCAAGCGTTTCCATGGCCAAGATGCAGACCCTGCAGCCCAAGATCAAGGCCATCAAAAAGAAATACCGCAATCCGAAGGATCCGGAACAGCGTCAAAAGATGAACGTGGAGATGATGGCCCTGTACAAGCAGGAGAAGGTCAATCCCGCCGGAGGCTGCCTACCCATGTTGCTGCAGCTCCCGATCCTCTGGGGCTTGTTCCGGCTTCTGGCTGTGTCCATTTCCGTACGTCATGAACCTTGGATCATGTGGATCCGGGACCTGTCGTTGAAAGATCCCTACTACGTACTGCCCATCCTCATGGGGGTGACCCAGATCATCCTGCAGAAAATGACGCCGTCCGGTGGTGAAGGCGCCCAGAAAAAAATGATGTACATCATGCCGGTGGTGATCACCATTTTCGTGGCCAATCTGCCCAGCGGATTGACCTTGTACTGGGCGGTATCGAACGTCCTGCAATTGGGGCAACAACGTTTTATCAATAAATCCATCTACGCCAAGAAAAAAGAGGAAGAACGGCAGCAAAAGGTTTTAAAACGCAAAAAAGGAACGAAAAAGAAATGAGTGAGAAAAAGGAGTTTTTTGCCAATACGCTGAAAGATGCGTTGATGCAGGCTTCCATTGACCTCGATGTTCCAGAGGACGAATTAAAATACGAGATCGTTACCGAGAAAACACGGTTTTTCGGTCGGCAGAAAAGGGAAATCTGCATCCGCGCCTGGGGATCGGAAGAATCCGGGATGAAGGGCCTGGAAGGGTTTGTGCGTCAAATGCTGGACGCCATGGAATTGAAGTTGAAATTCACTGTCCGCGATCACGGCGAACACTTAATGGTCCATTTTTCGGGCCAGGATTACCGGCTGATGCTTTACCAGAACGGCAATCTTCTCAACGCCGTCCAATACCTGTTGAACCGTCTGTACTCTGCACAGGTGGACAGGAAGATTTTTTGCGAATGTGAAAACTTCCGTCGCCAAAGGGAGCGGGAGCTGACCCAGTTGGCCCACCGTTTTGCCAGAGAAGTCAAATCCGCCGGACAACCGGTGGAATTAAAGGAACTCAACCCTTTTGAACGCCGCATTGTGCACATGACCATCAACAAGTATGACGACCTGGAGTCCGTCAGCGACGGGGACAGTTTCCTTAAAATTATCACCATCCGTCCAAAGTGACGCAAGATTCCGACCTGTGGCTGGATGACGACACCATTGCGGCGTTGTCCACGCCGCCGGGAATCGGCGGGCTGGCGCTGATACGTGTCTCCGGCCCCCGGGCACTCGAAGTGGTGAGGAGTTGTGCTCCGGGACTTTCGGAATCACCCTCTCCCCGGCGGGCGACCCTGGTCGATCTGGAGGCTCGGGGTGAACACCTGGATCACGGGATGGTGACGTTTTTCCCCGCTCCCCGCTCATACACCGGGGAGGAAGTGTTGGAAATCTCTCTTCACGGTGCACCTGTCTTGGTGGACCGCCTGATTTCCGCGTTGTGTTCCGCCGGCGCCCGTCGTGCGCGTCCCGGTGAATTTACGCTGCGGGCTTTCCGGAACGGGCGCATGGATCTCATGCAGGCCGAAGCGGTAAACGAATTGATTCATGCCCGCACCGTGGATGGCGCGCGCCTGGCACTTTCCTCCCTGGATGGGGCGTTGTCCCAACGCATCGCCAAATTGCGCGCTGATCTGATCGAGTTGGGAGCCAACCTTGAAACAGAAATCGAGTTCGCGGAAGATCAACATACGGGTACGATCCCGATCTTGGATGTGGTGGCCTCCGCCAGGGACGAAATCCGCATGATTCTGGAGCATGCCCGATTCAATGAGGTACTTGCCAAAGGTCTGAAAGTGGTTATCGCCGGCCGGGTCAACGTGGGGAAATCGACGCTTTTCAATTGCCTGCAAGGCAACGATCGTGCCCTGGTTTCATCCCGACCCGGAACCACCCGGGACTTTCTGACCGAGACCATTTACGTGGAAGGCTTCCCGGTTGACTTGACGGATGTGGCCGGGTGGGACAATTTGTCCCGGGATGAACTTGAAACCCGGGGCATCCGCAGAGGCGTCGAACGCCTGGCGGCCGGCGACGCTGTTTTGTTTTTGATAGACGCTTCACGACCGTTGACGGCTGCCGATGACGAGATGGATCGCATGAGCAGCGGCCATTCCCGCCTCGTGGTGGCCACCAAGATGGACCGGGCGGATCCCGAGACCCTGAAGCGGATTCGGCAGCGGTACCGCGCCGAGGAATACTGCGAGGTCTCGGCTCTGGATGATCCGGCTGTGCCGCCGGTCCGTGATTATCTCCGGCGCCGGGTGCTCGAACTGGTCCGCCGGGAAGACGATTTCGCCGTGTCCGCACGGCAACGCGAATTGCTGCGTGAATTGGCGGATGTGCTGACCCGGATATGCACCGGATTGGCAGGCAGCCGCCCCGCCGTTGAAGTGTTGGCTGAGGAGTTGCGTCGCGGGCTTGACTGCATCGGGCGCTTGACCGGCGGCATCACCACCGGCGAAATCCTGGACGCGGTGTTTTCCCGGTTCTGTATTGGGAAATAACATGGGGGGATCCGGCAAACTCGTGGTTATCGGCGGCGGGCACGCCGGCGTTGAGGCCGCCGCTGCAGCCGCACGCATGGGGGTGGCGACAACCCTGGTGACCCAACAGTTCGAGGCCATCGGTCAAATGTCCTGCAATCCTTCCATCGGTGGAATCGCCAAAGGTCACCTGGTACACGAAATCGATGTGTTCGGGGGAATCATGCCGCGTGCCGCGGACGATACGGGCATCCATTTCAAGGTTCTCAACCGCAGTCGGGGGCCCGCAGTGCGGGCTACCCGGACCCAGAATGACCGCAACGCCTACCGCGAGGCGGTGCGTCGCCGCCTGGAGCGGATTCCCGGCCTTTCGCTGTACCAGGGAACCGTGCGGGAAATCGTGGTTCATGCAGGCAGGGTCCGGGCGGTCCGCTTGCTGGAGGGCGAGGAGTTGGGGTGCGCGGCCGTTGTAATCGCCGCCGGAACCTTTCTTGATGGCCGGATTACTATTGGCGATAACGCTTTCTCCGCCGGCCGGGCAAACGAGCCGGCATCCCTGGACCTGGCACGCCAGATCCGTGAAATGGGTTTTACCGTACTGCGCTTGAAGACGGGAACCCCCATGCGTCTGAATGCCGACTCCATTGACTTTACGCATTTCTCTCCCCAGCCCGGAGACGAACCTCCGGTGCCTTTCTCCGTCTACACACGGCGCCGGGTACGCAACCGGGTGGTCTGCCACCTGGGACACACCAATGTTGAGGTGAGGCGGGTCATCGAGGAAAATCTCCATCTTTCCCCACTTTATTCCGGTCGTATTGACGGTATCGGGCCCCGGTACTGCCCCTCCATTGAAGACAAGATCGTTAAATTTCCCGAGCGGGATGCTCACCATATCTACTTGGAACCCGAAGGGCTGAACACCCGAGAAGTTTACGTAAACGGGTTGTCCTCGAGCCTGCCCGTCGAGGTTCAGCGCCGCATCCTGGCCGCCATTCCCGGGCTGCATCAGGCGGTGATGATGCGGCCGGCCTACGCCATCGAGTACGACGCGGTGCAGCCCACTGAACTCAAGGCCAACCTGGAGGCCCGGAACGTGGCCGGATTGTTTTTCGCCGGGCAAGTAAACGGCACTTCGGGTTACGAAGAAGCCGCTGCCCAAGGGTTGATGGCGGGAATCAACGCCGCGGTTTGCCTCCAAGATCGACCTGAAGTGGTGTTGAGCCGGGACCAGGCCTATATCGGGGTAATGATCGACGATATCGTGCACAAAGGAGTGGACGAGCCCTACCGCCTGTTTACTTCCCGGGCGGAATACCGTTTGCAATTGCGTGAAGACAACGCTTTTGAAAGGTTGGGCGATTTGGCGCGGAGCCTGGGTTTGATGGATGCCCGCCAACACCGTAAACAGTCCAGACGACTGGATCGGCTGCACACCGTATTGGATAAAATGGCGGAGACCCGGATCCACTTTGATGGAGAGAGCCGCAGTCTGCTCCAATTGCTTAAGCGGCCGGAATTCGGATTGGCCCAATTGGAAAGGCTTTGGGGGGAGCCCCTGCTTTCACCTTATGACCTGGCGGATGCGTCTTACATAGAGGCGGCGGTAAAATACGCCGGGTATATTCAGATCCAGCGTGAAGAGATCGAGCGGTTGCAAAGGCTGTCTGCCCAGAAGATTCCGCCTGACCTGGATTACGCGGAGGTGAACGGTCTGTCTATTGAAATCCGGCAGAAACTGCGACGAAGGCGTCCTCCGACCCTGGGTGATGCCTTGCGCACTCCCGGAGTCACCCCCGCTGCGGTCATGGCCATTCGCATTCACCTGGCCATGCGGAGGAAACCCAAGTCAACCGGGACGGCCGGTTGAACCGTCCCGGTTGATAAAGGGAATTTAGTCCTGAAGACTCATCATTACTTTTTGCAGGCGTTGGTTGGCTTCTTTAACGGCGGGATCGTTGCCGTATTTCATTAACTTGCCCATGACGCCCATCATGCGTGGGGCGATGGATTCAAACCGGCCTTTGAATTGTTCGAATCCTTCCGGCAATTGGTCTCCCTTCATGCCTTTCAATTCCGGATGTGCTTCCATCAAAGCCTGCATACGGGGAATCAGGCTTTCCATGTTTTTTGCAAAGTTGTCGGTGGCTTTGACCACATCTGCGGCGCTCTCGCATTTTTCCATTTCACCGATATACCCTTCTGTTACGGTGAGATAATCCCCCATTACGGATTTGGGATCGTTGCCTCCTCCCCCGCAGGCTTGAAATGCCAGCAGTGCAACAAACAACACACTCAATGTCAAGATCCGTTTCATAATCTCCTCCTTTAATAAGCAAAGCGGATGATGGGGTCATTGTATGCCGCCGAAAAAGCAAAGACAACCGCTTTTTGCAAGATTTTCGCTGGTTGGGTGTTTTCTCGATACCTGTCCCGTATTAAAAATCCGGGTCAGAGGAAAATCTGGAGGTAAAAATGAAACGGTTTATAGTCTGGTTCGCCATGCTGGGGTTATTGGCCGCTGTGGCGCTGCAAGCCGGGGATGTTCCGTCGCGTGGCCGCGGAGACCGGGACGCATTCCTGCAGAGGGGGATGCGCATGGGATTGCGTATGGTGGAACATAATCTTTTTCCGCCCCGAATGCTTCTGCGTATGAGTGAGCGGATCGGCTTGACCAAGGAGCAGGAGAAGAAGATACGCAGCATGGATCTGGCTCACAAGGAGCGGGTCGTGAGACAGCAAGCGGAATTGCGTGTCCAGATTCTGAAGTTAGCGAACGTCCTGAATGAATCCAAAGTGAGCCGTAAGTCCGTGGACAGCATGATTCGGTCTATTTCCATGGCCCGCGCCGAGATCCAATCGGCACGGATCAACCATTTGCTGGATGTGCGTGATCTGTTGTCGGCTGAACAGATGGAAAAGATCGAGCAATTCAAGAAGCGTCTGCGGCAAAGGATGTGGCGTGACAGGTCGCGGAGAAGCCGGGGAACCCGCCAACCGGCACCTCGGCCAAAGCCCGAAGTAGAAGAGTAGCATCGCCGTGTTTGCCAACCGGGCGCGGATTCGAGCGCCCGGTTTTTCCCTCCCTTTGGATTTCTTGAAAAACCTTCTTTCCATGGGTATAATGGTTCTTCATGCAATCTCAACAGATCCGAATCCAGGGGGGGAGACCCCTTAGAGGCACGGTAACCGTTGCCGGAGCAAAGAATGCCGCCCTGCCTGAGCTGGCGGCCGCCCTGCTGACCAGCGACCCCATTCACCTGCTAAGCGTACCCGATGTGGCGGATATTCGCGTCATGTTGCATGCCCTGGCCGGCATGGGGGCCAAAACACGTTTCCACGCCGGGGAAGTGGAAATCAACCTGGCTCGCATTGAATCCCATCATGTCCCCCCTGAAATCGTCCAGACGAGCCGGGCATCGATCCTTTTGCTGGGCCCGCTCCTGGCGCGGGCGGGGGCGGCACGGGTATCACTCCCCGGCGGATGTCCGATCGGGGACCGGAAATTCGATTTCCATTTGCAGGGATTGCAACGCATGGGAGCGACGATCCGCCTGGAAGATGGCCATATCGTCGGGCATGCGCGAAAGCTCAATGCCATTGATTATACTTTTCCAGGTGTAACCGTTACCGGGACTGAAAACCTCTTGATGGCATCCGTGCTGGCTGAAGGAGAGACGGTTTTGCGCAATTGCGCCCGCGAACCCGAGGTCGCGGATCTGATCCGCCTCCTCAGCGCCATGGGCGCTCGGATAGCGGTCGAGGATTCGGCTCGGCGCCTTCGTGTGCAGGGAACTTCGCAGCTTTCCGGAGCGTCCCACCGCGTCATCGCGGATCGCATAGAGATGGGAACATATCTGATCGCCGGCGCCCTGGGAGAAAACGACATCACCGTAAAGGGGGGAAATGCCGGGCAAGTGATGAGCCTGTTGGACACCCTGAGCCGGGCCGGAATATCCTGGGAGAATCTAAACCAGGGGATTCGGGTGCATGCCGCGTCCCGACCGCGCCCAGTGAATGTGCAAACCCAGCCCTTTCCGGGATTCCCCACGGACCTTCAGGCGCAGATGACAACCCTGTTGACCCAGGCCCAGGGGATTTCCTTTGTCAAGGAGAATATCTTTAACAACCGTTTCCAGCACACTACGGAATTGTGTCGCATGGGGGCGGATATTTCCGTTAAAGGCGATACCGCACGGATTCAGGGGCCGACACCCCTCAAGGGGTGTGCCTTGCACGCCACTGATTTACGGGCATCCGCCGCTCTTGTGCTGGGAGGATTGATCGCCGACGGTGAAACGCTGGTAACCAACGCGGAACAGTTGTTTCGTGGTTATGAGCGCCTGCCGGAAAAATTCGCCGCGTTGGGGGCATCGATCCGCGTGGAGGAAAGTCACCATGGATAATTGCCTTTTCTGCCGCATCGTGAACGGGGAAATAAGTGCGGAATTTGTCCACCAAAACAAGGACGCCGTCGTCTTTGCCGACATTTCTCCCCAAGCTCCGGTCCATCTGCTGGTGGTCCCGCGCAAGCATGTGGAGGATGTCACCGCCGCTTCTCAGGATTTGCTGGGCCGGCTTTTCCAGACAGCGAATGAAGCCGCGGAGAGAATCGGCTTGAAACAATTCCGCTTGGTGATCAATACCGGTCCGGAAGCGGGACAAGCCGTGTTCCACCTGCATGTGCACATTCTGGGTGGACGGCCCATGAATTGGCCTCCGGGGTAAAATCGACAGCCATGCCCTATATCATCGATGGCAACAACCTGATAGGGAGCTCTCCCGATTTATCGCTGGAGGAGGAGGGCGCCCGCCAGAAAGTCGTCCATATCGTGCGCAAGTTTCAACAGAACCGGAACAACAAGGTCATCGTGGTGTTTGACGGCGAGCCTGACGGCACGGCGCACCGGCAGGAACTGGGTCCCAAGTTTCTGGTACTTTATCCCCGCTATGGGCGCAGCGCGGATGACGAGATCAAACGCATCCTGAACTCATACAACGATTTCCGTGATGTGGTGTTGATCACATCGGACCGGGAATTGAAAGCCTTCGCCCGCCGGCTTGGCGCCCGAACCGTTAATTCCATCGAGTTTTACTTTAAACTCAAGCGCGAATACCGGGAGACGGGCAAGCGTGAAGAAACCCAGAAACGCATCGATACCCGCCTTTCGGATCAGGAAGTGGATCAATGGATGAAGATCTTCAACGGCGATTGACCGGTTGTTTTTCGAGGCTCACTTCGCCGCTGTAACAGGTTTCTTTTAGGCCGCTTTCCGTGATCAGGATCATCCCACCGTCACTGGCGATACCACCGAAATGCCCTTTGCGCAGGACCCCTGCCTGACGAAAGGCCAGGGGAGTGGAGCGCATCCAACGTGTCCGGCGACGGATTTTCGCCCGCAGCCGACGGAATCTCCCCGCTTCAAGCTGTTGGTGAATCCGGCTCAGGTTTCTCAGGATCCGCTCCAGCACCGTTTCCGGAAGGAGGGTGTTGCCGCAGATTAGTCGCAGAGAAGTGGCCTGCCGCCTGAGTTCGGGGGGGAAGTCTGTCTCGCGGTGGTTCAAGTTGATGCCAATCCCGCACATGCACAGGGCGCCTGCCGCGGTGATTCGGCTTTCACTGAGTATACCCGCTGCTTTGCACCCCCGGATCAGGATATCGTTGGGCCACTTCAAACGGATTTCATGGCCCTTGCAGAAGGTCTCCAGGCTGGCGGCTACGGCCTCTCCGGCGGCCAGTGGAACCCAGGGCAGCGCTTCCCGGCGTTGCAACAAGAAACCCCAAGACAGGTAAAGGCCGAGGCCGGGCGGGGAATGCCATGACCGGCCTTCTCGCCCCCGCCCTCCGGTCTGGCTGGTGGATGTAATGCAGATGGGCAGGTGGTGAGCCAGCTCCTCAATGTGAGTGCGAAGGTAATCCTGCGTGGACACGCATTCATGCATATGGAAGCGCCCGATGTCGGCGAAACGCGGTTTCATCGTTCACTCCCGGCACGGTTGTTGGGATCGGACAGCCACCCAAGGGTGCGGATAATCCGCTCCCGGTTGCGCAGCTCCCGTTGCAATCGTTGTTTCCAGCGCCGCAGCGTATCCGGGGCAACGGCCTTTGCAAAGTCGCGGTCCCCGAGTTTGCGCTGCATGCGATGAATGCGACGATTCAGTTCGTCCTGCTCTCTGCGCAAGTCGACCAGTATGGACGCACGAATTCGGGGATCCGCAATGGGGATGTGCACGGACCAGGCTCCAGCCGTTCCCGTAAATGCGCCGGTCGGCGGCAAGCCGGCAAGGTGCAGTTGGTTGATGCCGGCCAGATGAACGATGTCTTCCCCATGGGCGTTGATCCAACGGCGGTCCGAGTCGCTTCCCCCCGTTAGGACTACCGTGACCTGGCCGTGGTCGGGGATGAAATGGATGCCCATGATACGGCGAATCTCGCGAACCAGTTCGTGCAATGTGTCGACCCTGCGGGCAGCTTGCGAAAAGACGAACTCACTACGGAATTCGGGATAAGCATGCTGAATAAGCAGTCTCCCCGGATGGGAACCCAATTTGGCGAAAGTTTCCTGGGTGATGTTGGGCATCAGGGGGTGAAGCAGGTGGGCGACATGCAACATGGCGTAACGGACACATTGACGGGATTGAGGGTTGTCCAGGTAGCGGCGTGATGATTCCAGGTACCACCCACTCAGGTCGTGGCGGATCAGGCGTTGCAGCCTTGCGCATGACCACGCCAGCTGGTTGCGCTCAAAATGGTCGTTCAATTGAGCCGTGGCTGTGTTGAGCCGTTGCATGAACCAGCGATCCAAGTCGGATGCGCGCACCATGTCCGGGGAAAGCGGTTCATCGCCTTTCAGGTGGATACATGCGAAGCGCAGGCAATGCCAGAATTTGTTGGCCAGAGCTGCGGCGCCTTTCAGGCATTCAGGCCCCGGGGGCCATTTTGCTTGCATGGCTGCGGCGAAACGAACCGTATCCGTTCCGAAAGATTCCTGGATAGCCAGTTCATGGGGATCCATGCGCAGGTGCTGCCCTGACGGGGAGCCCAGGAGAGACAAGTGCGGCCGGCGGCTTTCTCTTTCGGTGGGCTGCACGTTCGGGTTGGGAGACCGGAGTGATTGCGCTGAAACCGAGATTCCCCGCATGATCCGGTGACGCAGGAGCACGTCCTGGGCGATGGCTGCATGAATGTCGCCGGGGTTCGTCGTAATGAGCGCGGCGGGCATGGAGCGGGATACCCACAGCCAATCCGGCCGCCATCTGCGTTCCACATCGTGATGGTCGTAAAACCTGGGCGGCAAGGGACAGGACATCCGGTTTGCGGGCAGTGATCAGGGCTCGCTGGATTCGAGTTCCGATTCCAAGCGGTGAATCTCTTCTTTGATGATCTTTTCAGCCAGGGGGGGGACGACTTCCCAGAGGATTTCCTTGACAGCGACACTCAGCTTGTCCTCCATACGGTGGACCAATTGCTGCGGATCGATTTCCTCGGGCTTGCTCTCCACCTGAAGTTCATTTTCGATTGCTGGAATCGGCGGCGGTTCCTCTAACTGAAGTTCTTCCGGAGTGACCTCTCTATGTTGCAGTGGCTGGGCAACTGGAGGCGCTGCGGGTTCGTCTTCCATATTCTCAAGGCTTTTCAGAATTTTCTCGGCATCCGTGTCTTCGCCTACGGGTGCAACGGGCTCCTCCTGAGCTGGGTGGAAAGTGTGCTCGACTTCGAGCGGTGGGGCGGGTTCAGTTTCCACCTCGGATTCAGGTTCAGGAATCGGTGGCGGGGTTTCTTCGCTGGCCTCTGTGGTGGGCGGGGCGAAAATGTCATCCCGTTGCCTGGGCTCGGGTGCTTCGGCGAATGCCTGGGCCAGTTCGTCCTCGGAAAGTGTGTCCTGGGTGCTGCTTTCCTGAACCGGTTCCGAGACCGCAGGCATATCGGGGGGGGGTGTGGTGGGTTCCGGTATATCGGGAGCCTGGTCCTCCGGCGCAGTGATTTCCAAGGATGGCGGCTCAGGGGGTTGCGGGGTTTCAAATCTGAATGCCTCCGCCTGGCGGGTTCCCATATCGGTTTCACCGCGCCGGGATTGGCGTTCGCGTTCAATTTCCCTTTCAAGCAACTCATCGATGTCGCTTTCCCGGGAGTCCTCCTGGAACGGATTGACCATATCTTCGGCGCTGTCGGGTGTCAGAGAGTCGTCGCGTTCAGGCTGTGCTCCCTGGGTGATCTCTTCGGACGGCATCACGTCGTCCCGCATGAAATCTTCGGTATCCGATTTCTTTTTGGGTATTGATGGGGGGTCTGTCGCGACCTCTTCACTGACGTCGGAAAAACTGATCCCTTCGTCCGGTTCATCATCAAAGCCGGAGATTTCGGGCAGGTCTTCAGGAAAAGAATCGGAAATGTTTTCCGCTTCAACTGGAGGGGGTGAATCGGCCGGTTCAAGGACCTCCTTTACCGCAGCCACGAGGGCGTTGGAATCAAAAGGTTTTGTTATAATGCCCTGATATTTAAGCTCTTTCAGCAGTTCCTCGTTGACAGGTTCAAAACCACCTTTCAACAGAAACACGCGGGTATCAGCCAAAGTCTCGTTTTCGTTGACGAATTTGCAAACCTGGTAGCCGTTGAATTCGGGCAGGCGAATGTCCACAAGCACTACATGCGGGGTTAACTCAATCAGCTTGTCCCGCAAGGGAGTGCCGCTTTCAAAAGTGATCAGTTCTATATCGGCTTCTTCTGAGAAAGACAATTCAACGATCCGGCGGATTGTATAGCTGCTGTCGGCCAGCAAAACTCTTTTTTTACTCATACATCCTCCTGTGATCCTGATTTTGGTGTATCAAGTTTGAAAAAGAAAGTCAAGTCGGGTCATCTGAGCGAATATCGGTTGGCGGACAAATGAGCCCTGGTGTTGACTTTTGGTTTTTTTTATTGTATTGCATGTAATTGGCATGCGAAAAAAGGAAAAGTTCTATTCCGTCATCGTTGTATCCGGAGCCACCACTTCCAGCCGGGAGTTTGCGGTTTCGCGAAGATTCCTTTATCGGGCCTCTATAGCCGCTCTTTTCCTGCTGCTGGTATCCGGGGCGGCCATCTTTGATTACCTTACCACAGCCTCCGAGCATCATACCCTAAACAAATTGAAAGCCGAGGTCATCGAGAAGGACCATCTGATCAGCTCCTTGAGCAAGAGAGTGGCCATGCTCGACACCAGTATCCGGCGCATGGAGATCTACACGGACCGCATCCTGGTGGCTTCGGGGTTGAAATCTCCCCTGGCGTTAAAGGAAGTGGGCAGCGGCGGGCCGGTGGAATTCCGTGGTGAGGATATTGCCCAGAACACCGTTCAATCACCCGAGATTTCACCGGATCTGATGAACCAAACCGCCAGGTTGGGAACCAAATCGCGTGAACTGGAGAAAACCCTTAAATACGTTCACAGTGTGATCGACAAACAGAAAATACGTTTTTCCCACACGCCTTCCATCTGGCCCACCCGGGGTTACCTCACGGATCCCTTCGGCAGCCGGCGCCACCCCATTACGGGCAAGCGTGATTTTCACCATGGTCTGGATATCGCCACGCAGTTGGGCAACAAGGTGATCGCTCCGGCCAACGGCCTGGTATTGTGCGCGGAAAAACGTGCCTATTACGGCAATCTGATTATCATCGACCACGGATATGGTTTTACCACTCGTTACGGTCACTTGGCTTCATTCAAGGTTCGTGAGGGACAACGCATTAAGCGCGGAGACGTAATCGGATACGTGGGCAGCACGGGGATGAGCTCAGCCCCTCATCTGCACTACGAAGTCCGGGTTTTCGGCAAGCCCCGCAACCCACTCAATTACATGATTGACTGACTCCCCTGCGGAGGGGCCTCCCAGTGGCGAAAACACGTGATAAGCTGGCAAGATTGGATCAATCCGTCCGCAAAGAGTGGTCCCGATTGGAGAGCGAGTCCCAGTTGACCACCCGGGAGAAGCTCGAACGCCTGGTGCGTTCCCGTCTTTCCGATTCATCGTGTCCGGCCCCCGCTTCAGCACCCCATGAAACCGCCGGTGATCTGCCGCCTTTTTTGGAGCGGGAGTACACATACCCGGATTCCGCCCGTTTCGGCAGTTTCGCCGTCGGCGACCTGCGGCGCATTCGTTCCAACGAGCTGGCGATCCTGGCCGGTGATTCTGCTTGGCAAGCCATTAATCCCGAGGGAATGATCTTTTTCGACACAGAAACCACCGGTCTGGCGGGGGGAACCGGTACCGTGGCGTTTATGCTGGGTTTCGGTTTTCTGGATCCCGGCGGATTCCAGGTGCGGATATTCGTTCTAGCCGACTTGAATCGGGAAGATGAATTTCTGGACCGGGTGGATCTTTTCCTCAGGGAGCGGTCTCCAGCCGCCGGTGTGACCTACAACGGCAAGTGTTTTGATTATCCCTTGATGGAGACGCGTTATGTCCTGAAAAGGCGGCGCTTTCCCCTGTTATCCCTGCCGCACCTGGATTTCCTTTACCCCGCCCGGACGTTGTGGCGCCATACTTTCCCATCCCGCCGCCTGGGGTATCTGGGTGATATGCTGCTGGGGTTGAGCCGTGAGGAGGATGTTGACGGTTCGGAAATCCCGCGATTGTATTTCGATTTCTTGCGGAGCCGGGACTTTTCCGCCCTCGATGCGGTCATGGAACACAACGCCCTTGATCTGCTGGGCCTGGCCATGTTGGTAAATCTCGGGGGGCGTTACCTTCAGGATGTGTCCCATACGCGGGATGAAGGTGAAATTTTGGGAACCGCACGGCTTTTGGAGAACGCCGGCAGCCTGGAAGCGGCTGTGGAGCGCCTGGAGACCGTTCGCGCCGTGGCGGAGCGCCGGGAAGTGCAGTCCATGGCCCTGCGCCATTTGTCGCGGATCCGCAAGAAGAAAAAGCTGTATGGCGAAGCCAGCGCTTTGTGGGAGGAATTGCGGTGCATGGGGGATCCCAGGGCCGTACGCGAGTTGTCGATTCATTACGAGCATCGGGAGAGAGACTTCAACCGCGCGCTGGATCTGGTGCGGGGCGCTCTTGAGAACGGTGATTTGTCCCTTCCGCAGCAAAAAGACCTGGAGCGCCGCCTGGAGCGTCTTAACCGCAAGCTTGCCGGCCTGGACCCGGAGGCTTGACACGTACCTCGCTCTCGGGTATAGTGGCTACGGAATTTTCCACATAAGGCAGGTGATATTCTTGGCGTATGTAGAAGTGAATTCAAACGAATCCGTTGACAGTGCATTGCGGCGTTTTAAGCGCAAGGTACAACAGGAAGCCATTATCAAGGAAATTAAAAAGCATTCCGTGTACTTGAAGCCTGGCGAAAGGCGCAGACTAAAGGAAGCCCAGGCGAAAAAGCGCATGCGCAAGCGCCTCAAGCGCGAAATGTCGGACCTGTAAATCACCTTTATCGAATCGCCGTCCGTAGCTCATACATTCGGGATTGCCGGGGCGTAGCGCAGTCTGGTAGCGTATCGGTTTTGGGAACCGAGGGTCGGAGGTTCAAATCCTCTCGCCCCGATGTCCCGAAAATAATGCTCCCGTAGCTCAACGGACAGAGCAACTGACTTCTAATCAGTAGGCTGGGGGTTCGAGTCCCTCCGGGAGCGTTTATCCTCCATTGGACTTGCTCCATATCATTAGCGGGATTGGATCATTCGTTTCCAGAACAGCCGCTTCCGCGTTTTAACCGGGAACTCTTTCCGCATGGAACGGTAGCTGCAGGTGATTCCCTTGCCCCGGGAAGTTTGGGTCTTGCCGCTTCACTCCGGGACGGCCTGAACTTTATCCTTCCCGTATACGTACTCCCACTTTTCCATCGCTCTTTGTCATGGCGTTGGGTGACAAAAGCAATCCAACCACGGGAGGTCGCCATGAAACGCACGTTCCTTGCGCTTCTGGCTGCGGTGTGGCTTCTGCTGCCTTGTGCCACGGATCTGACGGCTGATATCGTATTGATTAAAAACGTTTCTGTGTTTCAGCCTGAGGGCAACTACTTGCGGGATGCGCGGATTGTCGTCGACGGGCGTAAGATCCGCTGGGTCGGCCAGGGTCAGGAGCCGTCCGGATTGTGTTTCGACAAAGTGATCGACGGTGGGGGGGGATTTGTCTATCCCGGCTTGATCGATGCCTTTTCGTCGGGGTGGCAGAAAAAATCCGTGGATGAAAAAGCGGCGCCGAAACCGCATGACAAGGAAGTACGCAAATCACGGGCGGAGCGTGGAATCACCCCCCTGGCGCGGTCGGTGGAACATCTGAAATTGTCCCAAGGGGAAATCCGCAAGGCGGCACGGGCGGGTTTCACCGTGGTGCACGTGGTGCCAGGCGGTGGAACCTGTTCAGGAACGTCAGCTGTTTTGTCTCTGACGGGGACTACCGCAGCGGATACCGTGCTGGTGGCGGACGTTTTCATGCTGTTGCGTCTAAACCGCAATCGACGCGATTATCCCACCACTCTCTCGTCTGTCCTGTACGAATGGCTTCAGCTTCAGGAGGATGCCCGCTTTCATCGTGACATGGCGAAGGCGCAATTCAGAGATATCCGCCTGCGCAGGCGTTATGCTCCCGATCTGGAGCGATTGGATGAGTATTTCCGGGCAGGACGCGGTTGGATGATTCCGGTGGACAACTTGGTGGAGCATCGACTGGCAGGAAAGTGGATGAGAAAGAGTCGCCAGACGGCTGTATTGGTGGCGGGTCCCGAAGTATGGCGCAGTCCTGTAAAGCCCGGTGAAAACTTGGTTCTGCGACTTGATTTCTCGCCGGACCCGGTAAGCCGATATGCCCAATTGGGCGAAAAACTGGCAGGTAAGGCAAAAAAGGAAGTGTATCCGCGTGAGTTGGCTGCTTTCCTGCTGGACCATCCCCGCACGTGCCTTGCCCCTGCGGATGCCGGCGACTTCAAATCACTTTTAAAGAATCTGCGGCGCCTTAAAAAGAACGGTGTGTCCGAAGCCCGCCTGATAAACGCCTTGACGCGGATGCCCGCAGCCTTGCTGGGTGTTGATGACTATGTCGGAGCCGTAGCCCCCGGCCGTCTGGCGAGTTTTTTTGTTACGGATAAACCGTTCTTGGAAGAGAAGAGCCGGATTTTGCGTACTTTTATCGAAGGCAGGGAATACGATTTTTCCGTGGAAGATAAATCTTCCAAGCCTCCAGCCGCAAACCTGACGGGTGCTTGGAAGGTCACGGTTACCAGCCGCATGGGGGTATTCGAATTGCAGTTGACGCTGGAGCAGGAAGGTAACCGGTTGAGCGGACGTTTTTCTTCCGCCATGGGCACCATGGATATCGATGAGGGGCGGATGTCGGGCACGGAAGTATCCCTGACCGCCAGCGCGCCCATTGGCGGCCAGGATACAGTGCTGGCTTTTTCCGCACAGTGGGCGGATGGACGCATGAAAGGTACCGTTTCCATGGGAACCTTTGGGGAAGCTATGTTTACGGCCGTGCCTGAAGGGCAAGACAACAATGGCCAAGCGGAGGAGGCGATATGAAAACGGGCGCGTTGATTATTGGCTTGCTGGTATTGGCGGCTGGACTGAATGGCAGGGACTTGGTGCTGCGCCATGGGACCGTGTATACATTTGACCGGGGCGTGTTGGCGGATACGGACCTCTTGTTGCGCGACGGACGTATCTTCCGTATCGGGAAAGACTTGAAAACCGCATCCGGAACCGAAGAAATTGACCTGCAAGGTAAAGCAGTGATCCCGGGCATTATCGATTCCCATACCCATATCGCCTTGTTGGGGGGTATCAACGAAGCGGCGGAGAACGTGACCCCGGAAGTGGACATGGCCGACCAGGTGAATCCCGACGACCCCAGCATTTTCTATTGCCTTACCGGTGGGGTCACCATGGTGCATACCATGCATGGCAGCGCCAATCCCATCGGTGGGCGCAATGTGACCCTCAAGTTGAAATGGGGCGGTTCCGCTGAAGAGATGATCGAGAACCGGGCCACCCGTACACTTAAAATGGCCTTGGGGGAGAATCCGAAACGCGCCGGCGGCGGCAAAACCCTGCCTTCCACCCGCATGGGCGTCACAGCGGTGATCCGGGATGCATTGATCGAGGCTAGGGCCTATGCCCGGAAACGATCCGTGCCTGCCAGGGGCAAAGTTCGCGGGCCCTATCCGCCGCAAGCCCGGAACCTGCGCCTGGAGGTGTTGCAGCAGTTGCTGAAAGGTGAGTTGGTGGTACGCTGCCACAGTTACCGGGCCGACGAGAGCCTGCAACTCATACGTTTGGCCAAAGAATTCGGGTTTACCATTCGAGCATTTGAACACCTCCACCAGGCCTACCGCATCGCCGATGAACTGGCGGCTGCGGGGATCGGGATTTCCGTGTTCGCCGACAATTGGAACTACAAAACCGAGGCCTCTGAATTCACGCCTTTCGGCATGGAGCTCCTCCATCGCAAGGGTGTGGTGATCGCCCTGAACTCGGACACGTCGGAGATCATGCGCAGGCTGTACATGGAGGCCGGCAAGATGAGGCGTTACGCCGGTATGTCCGACCTGGAGGCTCTGAAAACCATTACATTGAATCCCGCCCGTCTGCTGGGCGTGGAAGGATTCGCCGGCAGTATCCGGGAAGGTTTTGACGCCGACTTGGCGGTGTTTGACGGAGATCCGCTGAGCGGCGCATCCAAATGCGTGCTCACCATTATTGAAGGCCGGATCTATTTTAACCGGGAAAAGGATTCTCGACTGAAAGAGTCCGGGGAGGTGAAATCATGAAAACCCTTGGGCTGCTGCTTGGCTTGGTGTTTTTTATGGCTGCGGGTCTCCAGGGCGGAGACGAACTGCTGGCGATTAAAGCTGGTTGCGTACATACCGTTGCGGGCGCGGACATTAAAGAAGCCGTGGTGATCATCCGTGACGGCAGGGTGGAAAAGGTGCTTCCCCAGCGGGAGTTGCCGACGGGAGCAACGGTGGTGGACTTTTCCGGAAAGCATGTTTATCCCGGTTTGGTCAACCCCTTCACGACTCTTGGGTTGAGTGGTATCGCCATGGTGCGGGAGTGGAACGACGTGCGTGAAGCGGGTGAATTTACCCCGCGTATGAGTGCCTATACGGCTTTCTACCCTTGGAGCAACCTGATACCCATTGCCAGGGAGTTCGGAACCACTGTGGCGTTGAGTGCCCCAATGGGGGGCAAGATCAGCGGCAAGGCCGTTTTGGTTGAGCTGAACGGATGGTCCCCGGAGGACATGTTTTTGCGGCGTGAAGCGGCGCTGGTGGTCAACTTGCCCCGGGCGCCCCGGCGACGCCAAGTTGCCCGGACCGGGGAGAAAGCCAAACCCGACTTGACCGCCAAAGGACGCAAGGATGTGCGTGAATACTTCGAGGCGGCCCGGCGGCGCTGGCGGCGCCTGCGTGACGGGCAAACCTTTTCCCCCAATCCCGACCTGGATGCAGTGGCCGCGTGCTGGACAGAGAAACTCCCTGTCATCATGGCCGTCTTCTCTGTGAAAGACATCCGTTTTGCCATCAAACTGGCCAAGGAGCTTGAACTCAACCTGATCCTGCGCGATGCTTATTCAGCGGAAGATGTCTTAGACGAAATCAGGGATTCGGGACACGCCGTCATCCTGTCGTCCATGTATGCTGCCAACCGGGAATGGGAAGACGGTTGCGACAAAGTGTTCCGCCTGCCGGCGCGCTTGGCGAAAGCCGGGATCCCTTTCGCTTTTTCCCATGCCTCGGCGGCCACGGCGTTTGATCTGCCCGTGCAGGCATCCCGTGCCTTGGCCTATGGCCTTAGCCGGCAGAAAGCCTTGCAGGCTTTGACGCTGGCGCCGGCGCGCATGCTGGGATTAAAGCACCATGGAGCGGTTGCCCCTGGATTTGTGGCCGACCTGGTGGTAACCGACGGCGATATCTTTGACTCGGGCACGCGGGTGGAAGCGGTTTTCATCCGCGGCCGCTCCATTGGGTTTACCAGCGATTTCCAGCGGGAAGCCCGGGCTGCCCGCACCCGCAACAACAGGCCTTAACGCCACTCCTTCCGCTGCCGGCTTGACTCGGATTCCGAGCCTGCCTATAATAATGGCTACCTGCGCAGTCCGCTTTCGCGGCGGAATCTGCGTTATGCGAAAAAGTGGCTCGAAAACAAATGGACTCTCAACAGGCATGCACCACCAGCGGTTGCCCCGCGGAAGATTTTTCGCTCCTGCCTCTGGGAACCCGGGTGATCGATCGTTATCGCATTGAACGTTTTCTGGGCCGCGGTGGTTTTGCCGCGGTGTACGCCGCAGTAGATGAACTGCTGGGGGAGACCGTGGCCCTCAAGGTGTTCTATCGCGATCTCAGCCTGGATAAAGACCGATTGCTGCGCATTAAACGCGAGATCAACTTGTCGCGGCGAATTTCCGATTCCCGGGTGATCAAGGTCTTTTCCCTGGACCGCTGGCGGGAGCATTGGTTTCTGGTGATGGAGTTGGTGGAGGGCGAGACGCTGCAGCAGCGGCTGAGTCGCGAAGGAAAATTGTCGTGGCCGACACTCCGGCCGATATTCATGGAAATCCTGGCGGGGATGGCCGCTTTGCATGCCCACCACATTGTTCATCGCGACATCAAACCTTCCAACGTCATGCTGGCTCGCGGGGGAGGGGTCAAGATTCTGGATTTCGGACTGGCCAAAAAGTCGGGCGATCCGGAACGGAGCGCCAAACTGAATGAAGTGGTCGGAACACCTCTCTACTTATCACCGGAGCAGCTCCAGGGGCTGGCGGTTGACGTTCGTTCCGACGTGTTCCAGCTGGGGCTGCTATTGCTGACTGTATTGCAGGGCAAACCACCCCTGCAGGGCATGGACACGCTCTCAATCCTGGTGCAGCGCATGGGGCGAATTCCGGTATCTATTGACCTAGACGGTCTGTGTGTGCCGGGGCCGGTTCGCTTGGGACTGGAGAAGGCCTTGCGCAGGCGACCGTTGCGCAGATTCGCCGACGCCGGGGACATGCTGGCGTATTTTTCCGTCCCCGATACCGGCTGGAACCTGATGTTGGCCCGCCTGGAACGGATGGCTCCATACGCGGCGCTGTTATTGGTATTGGGAATCGCAGCGGGCGTCTGGTGGCTTGCCGCAAAGCGGCCGGCCCTTCCCGACAGGGTACAGGTCGAGCAGAGCCGCCTGAGTCTGCTGGACAAAAAGGGTGATCCCACATGGACGAAGGATTTCGCTCCGCGACTGGTTTACCGGGCGGAGTTGCAACGCTGCAATCCGCCGCTGCAACGCTACCGCAGCAACCTGAAAGCCCGCTACCTCGTCTACGCCTTCCTTTCATCGCTAACCGGATTGGATTATCGCAGCCAGCCCACGCTTGGGGATACCAGCGGGGACGGACGCATGCTGCAGATCCTTCCCGATGGGGCGGTTCTGGTCGACCAGTCCTTGTCGAGCCTCATCCGTGCCGGGGATTACGGATTCATCCCCCGGGCCTACGTGCTGAAATACGAGAAAAGTGATCTGAATGGTGACGGCAGCGCGGAGGTCATCGTCAACATCGGTCAGTCCCGGGGCATGTTCCCAAATGCCCTGCTTTTGATCGCCGACGGGCATTTGTTCAGACTGGTATCTCCGGGTGCCATTAACGGCTGGACGATTTCAACGGGCAGCCACGGCAGCTGGCGTTTCACCCTGCACGGCGTGGGCAACCGCATGGGCCACCTCAATTATTGCGCCCGCGTGGATATGTCCACTGAGGCGACGCCGGGTGGACTCATCAAGCTGATTCCCCACCTGGAAGACAATCGCCGGGGCTTCGGCATGGAACCCGAATGGCTGGTCTATTTCCCCCGGGGATTCCATATGCCCGCCAACACCCGCCTGCCGTCGCGGGGCCCCGTTGAACTGGTCAACCTGAAGGGCGACCGGTTGCAGATCGAGGATGACGGAACCCTGCGGTGGGTCGCGGGCCAGGTGGAACGGGTTTTCCACGATCCACCACTGCGCCTGAATGCGGTTTACCGGGACATCCATTTCGCCATGCAGGCGCGGGATCTGCGCAATGATGTGGAGGCGGCCGCCCGCCTGCTGGCCTCCGCTTCCGCCACTGAGGTTGAGAACCCATGGTTGCGGGCGGTAATCGCTTATTTGGCGGGCGATATCGAGGTGCGTCGCGGCCGTTATGCCGCTGGACTCCGCCAGCTGCGCCGGGCACTTGCCCTGCACCCGGGGCTGAACGATGCCGCCCATCGCTTGCTGGAAGCCGTTCTTCTCAAAGACGGGCCACGGCACACGTTGCGCCTGATGGATGAACCGGATTTTGCCGAATACAAGGGCTTTTGGGGCCTGGCATGCGGCCGGGATTTCTTTAAAAACCTGTGCCTGTTAATGGCTGGGGACTTTGAGGAAGCCCGGCTGTTCAGTCTGCGCCTGGGACAGGAAGCGGCTCAAAACGCGGCCCTTCTGGATTCCCTCATAGATTTGCTGCAGGGCAAAGATATCACGCAGGACATTCCCCGCGACAATACGGACATGTCCCTGTTATACACCTGGGAAGAATACCGCCTGCTGGAGGGTCGTGCCCGCATGCTCGCTGGAGACGAATCCGCGCGCGCCGAGTTCTGTTTTCGCGATGTCCGGTCTTATTCCAGGCTGCGGCGTCACCTGACGGATATGTCTACGGCTTGGTTTGTATTGAAAAAGGGGCGCAACAAAGAAGCCGCACTCATGGCCCGCCGGGCTTTTAATGATCTGGCGGCCCGGGCGAGGGGCGATCTGGAAACCCGTTTCTGGTGGTTTTACGACGCCTGGGTTTTCGGGCGTATCATGGAAGAATTGGGGGACAACGTCGAGGCTCGTCGGGGGTATGCGGCCTGTATCGCCGCCAACCCGCATTCAGCCCTGGCCGAACGTGCCCGGCTGCGCCTGGCCGGCTTATAGATATCCCAGGGTTTTTAAATCCCTTTTTTCTTTTTCCGTCAGTTCTGGAGACTTGGTTTTCTGTTTAGCGTTCATATACCCATGGCGGGAAAAATAGGCCTTGAATTCCTTGGACAATGAATCCGCCAGGTTTGAAAACTCTTCAGCCAGGTTTTGGGTTTCATAAGGATCCTTGAGAATGTTGAAGATGTATTTGGGCGCCAATCCCAACTGGCGTTGCAATTGGGGGATAACTTCGACGTAATGGTGATGGCCGGCCACCATGCCGAAGGTGCCCAGCTGGCCGAAGAGTTTCAACCGCCGCTGGGTGCGGTCGGTGAAGAGGTTGCGTCCCTGCAGGGGATAGCTTGGCGCGGGAATGTTCAATGCCTGAAAAAGTGTGGGCGTGATGTCCATGATGCTCACCACCCGGTGCACGCGGCGCGGCGGCTTACCCGGCCAGCGGATCATGAGGGGGACCCGGGAAGCGGCGTTGAAAGTCAGCGGACCGTGGTTGAAGTAGAAGTTTCTTTCACCCAGGTCCTCACCGTGATCCGCGCTGATAATAACGATGGAGTTCTCGTACAGGCCGGATTTCTCGATACGGTCCAGGACGCGGCCGATCTGGCTGTCCACGTAGTGGACGGCGCCGTCGTAAAGAGCGATGAAGTGGCCCTCCTCGAAGTGGCCTTTTTGGTTCATTTCCCTCTGCATGCCCGCGATGAGCCTGGGCTTGACGTCACGGATGTCCCGCCCGGGAGGCCGGGCTTGTATGTGTTCCGCCGGAGGGAGATAGGGGGTGTGGGGCTCAATGTAATTGGCCCAGATGAAAAAGGGTTGCTTGGGAGAGGATTCCAGGAATTCAAGCAGCTTTCCCGTAATGAAGGGGGAGGACTCTTCCTTGGTGGCGATCCGATTCCAAACCTCCACGTAGGTGGAGAAACCCTGGTCGAATTTGAACTTCTTGGACAAGTTGGCGTTGGCCACAACGGCTTCGGTACGATAGCCCTTGGCTGTAAGGGCTTCGGCAAGGGTGGTCAGTCTCGGATTCACGGTGCCCCGGTTCGGAGCACATTTGTGGATAAAAGGATGTAGCCCGGTCATCATTGAGCAGAACGCTGCGGAAGTCTTGGGAATGGGTGTGTAGGCGAATTCGAAAAGAGTGGATTGTGCTGCGAAGCGGTCCAGGTTGGGGGATGTTTCGTATTCGTAGCCGTAGCAATGCAGATGGTCGGCCCGCAGGGTATCGATGGTGATCAGGATGATGTTGGGCATGTCTTTGCCCGCGGGGTTTCCGGAACATCCCCAAAGCAGAATCGATATGGCTAGAATGGTCAGGGTTTTTTTCATGCCTTCATTATACCATGTCGGTCCCGGCTGAATCAATCAGAATGGGGCTGCTTCCCGCGGTGCAACTGCTCCATCTGTCGGCGTTCCTTCTTGGTGGGACGGCCGCTGCCCGGCTCCCTTCTGCCGACGATAAAGCCCACGGGGTCGCGGCGGAACCGGGCCAGTTTCTCCAACTCATCGGCGGAGGTGACCTCTTCGGCGAGTTCCTTGGCCAGACGGGCGGATACCCTTTTCACCGCAGGCGCCAAAACCCGCCAGCGGCGCAAGATGGGGGGCATGCGGACTTCCACCTCGTCGCCGATGGATACGGGTTGGGAAGCCTTGGCGGTGCGATCGTTCAGGCGAACCCGGCCGCTTCGGCAGGCCCGGGTGGCCATGGATCTGGACTTGAATATGCGAACGGCCCAAAGCCAGCGGTCGATTCTTGCGTCTATTTCACCGGGAGTGGACGCGGACATGATTTCAGTATACCATAACGAGGCCAAGCTCCGGACGAAACTTTTTGACGGCATTTGACGTTACACTGCTCCGGAGCCGTAACCGTTTCCCCGGCCAGAGGATGTCTGCAGGAGATAAAGAATGAAACGTTTGACCCTGACGGCCTTGTGCGTATTGATCATGACGGTTGCGGCCTACCCGGACAAGCCGGAGAAAAAAAAGCCCCGAAAAGAGTCGCAGCGCAAAGAGGATTACGTTGAAGTGCGCGAGGAAGTGGTGGTGACGGCAACCATGTCCCCCAAACCCCTCAAGTTGTGTTCGCGCTCCGTGGCGGTACTTGCCGGCCGTGATCTTGAGGCTTTTCCCGGCGTGTCGGCGCTTTCCATTCTTGAGCATACTGCCGGAGTTTTCGTCCAGCGCTCGGGGGAATACGGCCGGGCGGACCCGGATATCCGCGGCATTGGTCAAAACGGCCGCCGCATTGCCGTATTGGTGGATGGCCGCCCGGAAAAAATGGGCTTGTTCGGTTGCGCCGTCAGCCACGCTTTTCCCCTGGACAATGTGGACCGCGTGGAGGTGGTGCGTGGACCCGCCTCGGTGCTGTACGGCGGCGAGGCCATGGGGGGGGTGATTCACATCCGCACTCGTTTGCCGCGGAAAGGTTATCTGAACCACCTGGAGTTGTCGGGTGGGAGCTTTGCTTCCCGGGGGATCAACATGAGTCACGGTGGAGCGGTGGGAGCAACCCGTTATCTGGTCAATTTCGATCATCGCTCCAGCGATGGTTTCAGACCGCAATCCGCTTATCAGGGATACTCAGCAACGGGACAATTCGCATGGTCGTTGCCTTCGGGCGGGGTTCTCCGTTTGCAAGGCAAGTTTTTCGCCGGTGACAAGGACGAGCCGGGGCCACTGGAAGAGCCGTCTCCGGGATACTTTACACGCTATCGCCGCGGAGCCTTGGATGCGGGTTTCCGGCACCAGGGCCGGCGGGGAGAATGGGAGTTGCGGGTATACCGCAACTTCGGGCATCATCGTTTCTCGGACGGCTGGCATTCCCAGGATCACACCTCCGGGGGATTCCTGCGTTTCTCCGGCCGTTTGGGTGCTCAGCATGAATATACGGCGGGCATGGACCTGCGCTTTTTCGGCGGCCGCAGCCTGGGATGGCCCCAAGGGGAATGGCATAAATGGGAGGGCGCCGTATTTGTCCATGACGACTGGATTCCCGGCGCCAAATGGGTGGTGAGCGGCGGATTGAGACTGCACAACGACTCGGCCTTTGGAATGGAGATTGTACCGAGGCTGGGGGTTGTGTTCCTGGCGTCACAGCGGTTCTCCCTGCGGGCGTCGCTGAGCCGGGGGTTCCGTTCGCCCCAATTGAATGAACTGGAGATGTTCCCTTCGGCTAACCCGGATCTCCAGCCGGAACGGATGTGGAACCTGGAAACCGGAATCGAAGCTCGTTTGGGTGGCGGTTTGACGCTGGACGCTACGGTGTTTCTCATGCGCGGCACGAATCTGATCCGCCTGGTGCCATGGGAGAACGGCGGGGCGCCTTTTCGCTTCGAAAACATCGATGATTTTCTTTTCAGCGGAGTGGAAGCGGGATTGCGGGCCGATCTGGCCGCCCGTTTGACCTTGGGGATGCAATACGCTTTCCTCTACTCCGGGGCTTGGACGCGGGGCCGTCCGGGCCATAAGTGGAACCTGGACCTGCGCTGGACCGGGCGGAGGTTCCTGGCATTTTTTCAGGGCCAGTTCGTGTCCGACTACCATGCCGGGGATAACCGGCAACTGGCGTTGCCCAACTATTTTTTGCTGAACGCCCGCCTGGCACTGCGGCCCGTTCAAGGTTTGGAGATTCGGCTGGACCTGCTCAACCTCACGGATGCGGCCTATCTGGTCTACGGAGAGTTCCCCGGCGTGGCCGCAGGCACGTACCCCATGCCAGGGCGGCATTTTCGGCTGGGCGCGGTGTTTCGCTTCTAGGCAACCTCCCGGCTGGGTCGACCGGATCTTGTAGGTCGGCGAACCGTTTCCGCCGGCGGCTATATTCGGGTGTCCTTGGGAAATTGGCCGTTCCAGCGCAGTCCGCGCCCATACAACAGTCTTCCGGATCAGAACCCCTGGTGTTGGGTGCGGCGGATGATCTCATCCTGCAGGTCGCTGCCCAGGTCGTTAAAGTAATCACTGTACCCGGCCACGCGCACGATGAGGTCACGGTGCTTCTCGGGTTCACGTTGGGCTTCCCGCAGGGTTTCCGCGTCCACAACGTTGAACTGGACATGGTGCCCTCCCAGGCGGAAGTAAGCACGCACCAGGTGGAGGAGTTTGGCAATGCTTTCGGGATCTCGCAGCAGGTCCGGGGAAAACTTTTGGTTCAACAAGGTTCCACCGGTACGCACATGATCGATCCGGGCGGCCGAATGGATCACCGCTGTGGGGCCGTTGCGGTCGGCTCCCTGCACGGGGGAAATGCCTTCCGACAAGGGGGTGCCGGCGCGACGTCCATCCGGGGTGGCTCCCGTGACGCTGCCGAAATAAACATGGGACGTGGTGGGCAAAAGGTTGATGCGGTGGACTCCGCCCCGGGTGTTGGGACGACCGTCAACCGCGGCAAAAAACGATTCAAAAACCGCCCCGGCCAGGTTGTCCGCGGCGTCTTCGTCATTGCCCCAACGGGGGGTCTCGTCGCTCAACCGGTTTTGCCACTCTTCTTGATTCCGGAAATCCGCATCGAGCATGTTTACCACGGCGTCCAACGAGATGGCCGCCGTCTCAAAAACGTGGCGTTTCAATGCGGAGAGGGAGTCGGTGATGGTTCCCAATCCCACTCCCTGGATGTAGGAAGTGTTGTATCGGGCGCCGCCTTGGTGGTAGTCAAGTCCCCGGGCCACACAATCTTCTATGACCAGGGAAAGGAAAGGTGCGGGCATGATCCTTGCGTAAACCTGCTCGATCAGGTTGTTGCCCCGGATTTTCAGATCAGCGAAATAGCCCAATTGTTGAGAAAAGGCCTGCATTAGTTCGGAGAATTCGCTGAACTCGGCGGCTTTCCCCGTGTGGGGACCCAACTGGGTTCCGGTGCGGGGATCCCTGCCGTCGTGGAGGGTCAATTCCAGGATCTTGGGCAGGTTGAAATACCCGGTCAGGAAATAGGCTTCCCGGCCGAAAGCGCCGGTTTCCACGCAACCGCTGGCACCTCCTTCTCGGGCGTCATCCATCGATTTTCCCTGACGCAGCAGCTCCCCGATGATGGCTTCGGTGTTGAACAAAGAAGGCTGTCCGAAACCGGTTCCCACGATTTCCAGGGCACGGCGTACGAAGCGGTCGGGATTCTTGCGGCTGATTTGCACCATAGAACTGGGTTGCAGGATGCGCATTTCCTCGATGACGTCCAGGATCATGTAGGTCAACTCGTTGACTCCGTCGTGGCCCTCCGTGGTCACGCCCCCCAGGTTGATAAGGCAGAAATCGGTGTACGTATTGCTTTCCTGGGCGGTGACGCCGACCTTGGGGGGGGCGGGCTGGTTGTTGAACTTGATCCAGAAGGCAGATAGCAGTTCACGCGCCCTGTCCGGAGTAAGGCGCCCTTCCTCCAGGTCGCGGTTGTAGAAAGGCAGCAGGTGCTGGTCCAAGCGTCCCGGATTGAATGAATCCCAGGTGTTGAATTCCGTGATGACGCCCAAGTGGACGAACCAATAATGTTGCAATGCTTCCCAGAAGGTCTGCGGGGCGTGTTCCGGGACCCGGGAGCAGATACGGGCCATGGTCTCAAGCTCTTCCCGGCGGGCAGGATCCTGCTCCCTGCGGGCTTGCTCTTTCAGCAGGACGGCGTAACGTTTGCCCAGGCCGATCAAGCCCAGTGCCGCCTGCTCCATGCCCTGGAGGTTTTCACGCCGCAAGAGGGCGTGCGGATCTGTGGCGAAGTCCAATTGCGCCATGGCGGCATGGATCTCATCCAGGATGTCGGTGAAGCCGCGGTTAAAAATTCGTCCGCCCCCGGCGGTGTGTCCCGGTGCACGTTGCTCCTGGAACTCAGTGAACACCCCCGCTTCATAAGCTTTGTGCCATTCCGGAGGCAGTTCACGGAACATGCGTTCGCGAACCGATTGGCCTTGCCAGAATGGAATGACTTCCTGCTGGTAAATGCGACTGGATTCCCCATCAACGGCAAAAGAGACCTTGGGGCGGGTATTGAGAACATGCAGGTCTTCCAGGGTGTGCAGACAGATTTCGGGGTAAGTGGGGGTGGCCCTGGGTCGGGGCCCCCGTTCGCCCACGATCAATTCCCCCGTCCCGATAAAAAGCGCTTTGTGCTCCATGATATGGCGAAAGGCCCGGCCGCGCAGCAGCGGGGCGGGCAATGCCCTGTTCTCTGGATTGGAGTAGAACTCCGTAATCAGGCGGGCGCGCTCCGTGGATATACAGGGTCGGGCTGCAACGCTTTGCCTGCGCAGGGTGCGAATGCGTTTGTTCATGTCAACCTCCGATATGGACTTCCGGATGGATCGCCTTGAGCCGGTCCAACAGTTTTTGAGCCGCCTTTTCCGGGAGCATCGGAACGCCCTGCATGGGGTTCGGAATGCCCAGGCGATGGTACTTGTGTGCCGCCGCCGGATGAAAGGGCAGGATGGAAATGCGTTCGATTCCGTCCGCACAGTGCCTGACAAGGTCGAGGAGGGCGTCGAGATTGCCCGGCGTGTCGGTGTACTCGGGAATCAGGGGGAATCTCAACCACAATCGGGATTGTGCCGCCACAAGAGCGGAGAGATTGTCTCTGATCCAACCGGCTCCCACACCACAAGTGCGGTGCAGGTCTGATGAGGAGAAGAGTTTGATGTCGTAAAGAACCAGATCCGCCAGGCGCAGCAGTGGAACGGCCGTATCGGTCGGGGCATATCCACAGGTATCCACTGCCGAATGCAGACCGCGCTGGCGGCATTTTCTCAGCAGTGCTTCCAGAAAGTGGGGTTGGGACAAGGGCTCTCCTCCGGAAAAAGTGACTCCGCCCCCGGACTCCTCGAAGAAGACGCGGTCCCTCTCCAGACGGGCGACCAATTCCGGGACGTCGATCCACTGCGCACCTTGGGGAGCCGGGTGGTCCCGGCGGGGAATGGGGATGGACTCGGGGTTGTGGCACCAGGGACAATGCAGTGGACATCCCTGTAAAAAGGCGGTGGAACGGATTCCCGGGCCGTCATGCACGGCGAAGCGTTTGAGATCGAAAATCCAGCCGTTTTCAGCGCTCATTCTGATATCTGATATATCAGTTACTGTGGGGAGTGTCAAGCATGAGTCTCTAAAGGGGTGGTTCGGATACCATGGGTGCGGATACCCGGCTGCTGACCTGGAAGAAACGGTATTTGCGGTAGCGGTATTCGGTATGTACACGCACGAACGGGGCGGATTGGGGGGCAGTGTAGCGTTCTTCCAGTATGCAGTGGGTCGGGAAACGGAAGCCCCCGTTGGACTGCAGGAATTGGATGTCAAAGGTCAAGGCTGGAGTCAAACCGCGGCGGTTCGCCTCTTTGAGGATCTGGTGGTGGTTGCGGATGCTCTTGGGGGCCATCTGGATGCGCAGTACGCTGCCGTCTTTGCGGTCAATCCAGATCCTTCCGCTCACGATCCGCATGTTGCCCGGATCGTAGGGAACCGCTTGGATGATCACCACCGGTCTTCCCCGCCACCGGGTGTTCTCGATGATGCGGAACCAGTACATGTCCTGCCATTGGGGCGCCAAGAATTCAATGGGAGCGAAGACCGGTTGGGAAACCTGGAAGATACTTTTGTTGCGGGCGTTCAGGACTTTGCGGGGAATGCCGTTTTCCCGCAGTAGGGTACGGGACTCGGTATGTTTCGCCTCACCTTCTTCACGGACCAATTGGTAGTCAAAACGGAGCGATCGTTTCATCTGCCGTGACGGCAGCTTGACTCCGTCGAGAAGCCGGCGGCGGCCAGTGGGGTTGCCGACTTCCCAGAGGCGGTCGATTTTCTCCTCGATCTCTTCGATGCAGTAAAAGTAAAACACCCGTTCGTGGAGTTGACGGCAATACTCGCCTGTTCTACGCAGAATAACCTTCAGCCTTTTGCGGGCCTTGGCTTCCCTTTCTTTGCGGGGGAGTCGATCCAATGCCTCCTGAATCGAGCGACGCGTAGCTGCGTCATCGGCGGTGAACTCGAATCCCAACGAACCGATCAGGGTGATCAGGTCTTCCCGGGCGAATTCGTAGTCGCTGCGTGCGCCTTCACTGTCACCGGCTTTTTCACGGCGTTTCGCCTCCTTGAGAAAGAACCTGATCCGCTCACGGCTCGCGGTTCCCCGATTGAACATGCGGCGGGCCGTTTCCGGATCCTCCTGGCGCATGAAATAGGTTCCGATGCGGTTGAAACCTTTGGAGTAGCCGGCTTTGTCGTAGTAGTCCGCGGCTTTTGCCGGCTGGTCCCAGAAAAGGTAATAATCGGCTACCATCCGGTATCCATGAAAGCGCATGGCCGGACGGCGGCGGTTGCACCATTCGACGGCGGCGGCAAAGTGCTTGTTTTCCAGAAGATCCGCCAGGGGTTTCAGTTTCTTCTCGAGGTTTTCTACGCCATGCAAGCACGGAGTGAGCATCACCAAGAGCAAAAGAACAGTTACCCGCGTGCGGGTCATGGGGTCAGCTCCCTGTTTTGGGGATGGTAATGCGTTCGGTTCGTGAAACCGAGAGGCCGGTGTGGCGGTCTTCGGCTGAGAAGTAAATACGGTAAGGTCCGGGACGGGGGAATTTCAACTTCATGGATACGTCGAGAAAGGGATCGGGAGCCGTAAAACGGCGTTCGAATTCCATGGTTTCCCCGCGGGGAGTTTCGGCGGTGAGCCAGACCTGGACCGAGGAGTGCAGCGCTCCTTTTTCCAAGCGCACCGAATAGCCGGAGAGTACGAAACTGAGGCGGTCGGGTCGGCATTGAAAGTCCACGAGTTTGATTTCATCCACGTCGCTTAAATGAATCCGTTCGCGGTGGAATACTTTAAGAGATTCGTCCCGGGTGCGGATCTTTACTTTGCGCATGTCGCGGACTTTGCCGGCCTCCAAGCGTCTCGGGGCGTATGTAATGCGGTAATAAACGTCTTCGGCGTTCACCAGACGGGCCAGGGCGCGGTTGGCCCGGTTGTCGCTGACGACTCGTCCTCCAGTGGCCCGGGTGATGCGCTGAAAAGCCCATTTCCAGTCGGAGAACACATCACGCATCACCAGATGCTTCGACATGTCAGCGGCTTCGGTATGCGAATCCAATTGGACCAGTTCATAAGTGGCGCCGGCGTGGATAAAAGCCTGTTCGACAGCCTGCATTTGCAGGGGCGTGTTGCGGGGGCTGTTCATGATGCGGATCATGGTCTGGGCGAGTTCACGCAGCTGGTTGGTGTAATCGGGATTGTCGAAGCGCATCATCAGGTTGGCCCGGGGGTGGAAGGCCGGGAAAACCGGCTGCTGGAAAAACACCAGCGCCCATTTTTCGTTTTTCAGGCTGCGCAACGCCTTGGCCAATTGCATCAACCTGCGGTTGTTGGCCTCCAGGTGACGCTGCTGGAAGCTGCGCCATTCCATTTCCAGGCTGCTTTTAAACTCATCGAAAATCCGTTTGAACGTCAGGGCTTCGGGCTCCTGGGCGATGCCCTGCCGACTCCGGAACAAAGGCACGAAATCTTCGCACTTTGATTCTATGTACCGGACGGTGGATTGGATATCCTGTTCCATGCGCTGGGTCCACTCCAGGGTGTAGTGGTCGAATTCCTTACGGGCCTTGGCCACTTCGTCGGCATTGTGAATCACCCGCGAGAAAGTGGGCAGCATCAGGATTACGGTATCCCCCTCGCGATATACGCGGTCGAAAAGGTAATCCAATGCCTGGTTGAGGGATTTGTTTTGTTGCCAGATCCAGAAATAGACCAGGATGATCCGGGGGGCCTTTTCCGGCGATTTCTTCCCGGTCAGATCTATGGTACCCAGGCGACGATGGATTTCCGTGCAACTGGTCACCGGGACGGGATTTTCATATTCATATACGGTAAAGTCCTGCGCCTTCAAACCGGCCTTGGGGATACCGTCTTTGTCCAGGGCGCGGACGATCAATTCAACCTGGCTTACCCGGACATATTCCTTGATCTGGTCATCTTGTTCGGAGGCATGGCTGTCGGCCTTTACGGCCGCGGTGAGCAGGACGGCCAAAACGACAAAAATTGCTGGCTTCATGGCTGCTTATCTCCAGGCAAAGATTTGACGCCGGAGCGGGCTGGAAGGATGACCTGGATGACTTGGCTTTCCTTCACCACGCGGCCGGTAAACCGATCTTCCGCATGAAAACGCAGCCGGTAGTGTCCGGATCTGGGGTAGCGTACGGCCATGGATACCTGAAGAAATGGTTCCGGCGTGTTGAAATTCCGGGTGAAGGTCAACACTTCTCCCCGCGGAGATTCGGCGGAGATCCGGACCTGGATGTCTGATTGCAGGTTTTCTCCTTCCATGCGAACTGCGTATCCGGTCAAGATGAATTTCACCCGGGTGGAGTCGCTGTGGAATTCGGCCAGGCGGATCTCTTCCACTTCACTCAGTCGCATGTTTCGCACGTAGTAAATGCGGGTGCTGGGACGATTGGTGGTGATCAGCAGGCGGCGCTGATCATGGGCACGCTCTGCTTTCCGGTGAGCCGGCTGATAGGTGAGCCGGTAGTACACGTCTTCGGCGTCGGCGATCCGGTTGAGGGCGCGCTTGGGTATGTTGTCCGAGATGATCTGGCCTCCGGTGGCCCGGGCCAGGCGCTGGAATGTCCATTGCCGATCCGAGAACACTTCCTGCATCACCAGGTCGGGATCGGCGTTCGTTTCGTTGCGCTTCACGTCCATGCGGATAAGGTGAAAAGTCGTGTTGCCGCGAATAAAGGCCTGCTCAATTGCATTTACCTGGGTTTCCGCCTCATGCGGAGTGTTCATGGTGCGGATCATGTCGTTGGCGAACTCCCGCAGTTGCTGGGCCTTGTTCGGGTCATCAAACCGGGTCCAGATAAGGGCGTTGGGGTGAACCGTGGGGAATGTGGAGGGTTGAAGAAAAACGATGGCCCACTTCTGGCGCTTGATGTCGTGAAGGATCTCCGCCAGGCGTTTGAAGTTGCGGTTGGGGACGTCCAGGAAACTGCTGCGGAAAAAGCGCCAGTCGTTAAGCACGGAGTTCTTCAATGTTTCAAAGGCCCGTTTGAAGCCCCAATCGCTCTCGGGTGTGTCCAGCAGTCTGTCGTTCTCGATAAAGTCACGCAGCAGGCGGTTGAGGTTGGCCACGATACTCTCCATATTCAGAGTGCGTTGCCGGGTCCATTCCTGCAGGTCACGCTCGAATTCCCCGCGAATTGTCTCTATCTCGCTGCGTTTCTGGATCACCCGCGTACTGGTCGGCATGGAGAGCACCACCGTATCACCTTGGCGGTAGACGTTTTTGAACAAGGTGTCCAAGGCTTGTGAATAAGCCTCGTTTTCCTGCCATACCCAGAAATAGACCAGGAAAAGCCGCGGGGCTGAGGGCTTTTGGTCGGTAGCCGGTACGGCTCTGTCAATGCGGCGCTGCACCTCTATGCAACTGGTGACGGGCACGGGTGAACCGTTTTCCGTCAGTGTGAAATCCTGTTTTGTCAATCCTGAGACGGGTTTACCCTGTTGGTCGATTACACGGACGGTTAATTCAACCTGGTTGACACGGACGTATTCGCGGATCTGTTCCTGCGGCGCAGCTTGGTTGGGAAAGGTCAGCAATGCCGCTGCCCCAAGAAACAACATCATCAGTCGACGGTTCCGATAAATTAAGCTCATTCTGCATTTCTCCGTTGCGCAAGCATGGCTGCCTCTCATGGCAGATCCGCACTCTTCCTGTTTCCGGAATTTGCTGCCTGACGACGCTTCACTCGCTTCAGCCAGTAGTTGGCCCCGGCCCTGACCAGGGGATCCGGGTCCATTTCAGCGATGCGTTCGAGCTCCGGGGCGGCCTGGGAGTGGTGGAATCTGGAGATCAGCACGAGGAGGTCCTGGCGCAACTTGGCTGCGCCCGTATCGGCGAATTCCTTGCGCAGTGATTCCCAAGCGAAGCCCGGCTTGATGGGGATGAGGACTTCAATGGCCGCGCGGCGTACCCGGGAGTCCTTCTCTTTTGCCGGATCGGCCGCGTTCATGAGGGGTTTGAGATCGCTGCGGGTTCCGGATCGGAACTGGTCTCGCCAAATATCCAACTGGAGCACCCGGGCGTCGTCCGACCAGGGGCCATTGGGATAGCGTTCCAGCAGACGGTCGATTATGGCCAGGGCCCGCCGGCGCATTTTCGCAGAACCGTCTTGATCGCTTGCCGCCCCCTGGCCGTTCCGGGCCAGGCGGAAACAGGAATAGGCATTCCAGAATGTGGCCTCTTCGAGCATCGGGTTTTCCGTAAAATTGAGTGCAAAGAATTCGAGCGCTCTCTGAGCGGCTTTCCATTGGTGGTTGTACAGGTGGGTTTTCCCTTCCGCCAGGACTTCCAGCGCTTTGACCTTTAACTGCAAAACCACCGGCAACACTTCATGTTGGTCCTTCCGCCAGGCAATGGTCAGTTGGTAAATCTCCGAAAGTGCGTCTCGACTCAGTGCCTGGAGTTTCCACTTGCCGGGTTTTACTTGCCGGAACAGCCATTCTCCACGGGAATCCGTCCGGGTCTGTCGGGCCGGGGTTGTGGACCCGTCGCCACGCAAAAGGATCACCCTGGCGTTCGTCACGGTTTCACCGGCAGCGTTCTCCACCCGGCCCCGCAAGTTGAAAACCACCCGTTTTTCCGGAGCCGCTGTTGGTTGCAGGGCGATGCACCACAGGGATCCGCAAGCCAACCATATGGCAATGAATTTAGATAACCGGGGCACGTTCAACCTCCAAGGGCGAATTGTCCGAGCTTTGGGACAGCAACAGGTGGATGCGTTCGATCATGTGGCGTTCGGCAATGATTTTCTGCAGCCAGCCGGGATCCCGCTGGAATGATGCCGACCGATTGCGAATCTCCTGCAGTAGCAAGGCGGTCTCCTCCAGAAGGTTTTGTGCTTCCGGTGACATGAGGCTGTCCTGCTTCAGGTAGCGGTTTTGAAAGAGGAGCCGGTCTATGGAGACGGCGCGTTCGCCGCTGGCGGCGGCAGTGGGGACGGGTAAACGGCTGTTGCCCGCGTCAAGGAGCAGGAGTTCCAGGTCTCCCAGGTATTGACTCCATTCACTTTGGCTCGCGGCGACTTCAGGCGGCGGCAGGGTTGGGGATGACAGCCTGCGGCTCAACCACAATCCTGTCCCCAATCCCACGGCAAACACCATGACCGCCGCAGCCAGGCGGACAAGGTGGGGGCGTCGGGAATCCGGCCGGGGCTTTGATAAGCCGGTGACGATCCGTTGCCATGTGGCTTCCCCGGCAGCGGTTCCCGGTTCCATCACGGACTGGGTCAGCTCGTGCATCATGGTTTCGAGACGGGCGTATTCACTTGCGCAGCCGGGGCAATGGCGCAGGTGTATTTGGATGGCTTCCTGTTGTTTATCGGGCAATTCCCGATAGTAGAACAGGTGCATTTTTCGGCGGACTGAATTACACCTCATGGGTATCTCCTGGGAGTTGGTCGCCGATTTCTCGGCGCAGGCGCCTTACAGCGCGGTAGAGATGGCGTTTGACCGTTCCTTCCGTGCACTTCATTACAGCGGAGATCTCGCGTATGGGCATGCCGTTAAAGTGCTTGAGAATGAGGGCCATGCGTTGCTTGGCGGGCAGGCGGGTTACTGCGGAGCGCAGGAGTTTGCGTCGCTGTTCCATGTCGGCCAGGGTCTCCGGAGACATGATGCGACCGGAGTCCCGCTCAGTGTCCACCAGGTAGAATTCCTCCATGTGGGTCCGGCGGGTTTTGCAGCGGCGCACGTAGTCAAGGCAGCAATTGGATGTGATGCGGTACAACCATGTGCGGAATGACGCCCGCTCAGCCCTGAAAGAGGCCAGGTTGCGGAAAGCACGCAGGAACGAATCCTGGATCAAGTCCTCTGATTCGCCCCGGCCCCCGGTAAAGCGCCAGACCAGCGCCTGCACCATGGGGCGATGCATGCGGTACAGTTCACCCATGGCTCCATGATCTCCAGATTTCGCCAGCAACACCAATCCTTCTACCTCCTCTGTTGTGTGATCATTGCTTGGACGGGGTGGGGAATGGTCGGGTTGACCGTCTTGGCTCGGTCTGCGTCGTTTGGATTGATTCACGCGTACCTGCTCCCCGATACGGGCGGGTAGAGATGTTGAGTTTTGTGTTGCGTGCTGCTAAAGTAGTTTGGGAGGCTTGCATGAAATTTTGCCGTATCGGATCCTTTCTTGCGGGGGCATGGGTATGGATCCTGGCGGTTCTGTTGCTTTGGGGCTGCAACGGGCGTTCCAATGAACCACCGTCCGCCCCGGAATCGCCGCCTGCTGCGGCTGTTCAGGCAACGCCGGAAAGGGAGTCTGCCGAAGATCCCGTCGCGGCGGTTGAACCCGGCTTCGATGCCGATATCGGTTTCCGGGACGATGGCGACCCCTGTCGTGAACATCGATACCGCGTGCTGCCCGGGAGTACGGTCACCCTGATTTTTGAAAAGCGGCTTCCCGATCTTCCGGAACCGGCTGAAGTGGAATTGGAAATCGTCCGTGACGAGTGGGCTGAATTCCAGGTCGAGGCCCGGGTGGAGAAAGTGGAAATCACTGCCCAAACGATTTCCCGCACCCAATGGGGGGCGGATTTCAGCGGTTATGCATTCATGTTTGATTCGCAGGGAAAACCTCGGCTCAATTTGCGCCGGGAAGCTGAAGATGCACAGGGAGTGACCGGGATGAAATGGTTGCGGAGCACTCTTTACGTGGTGGCTGAAATCAACGGCAAACGATGGACGCGCAGCGCCCTCCTGAACCTGACGGAATCCGATCTGCAGAGGATTTGTGACGGGGATGCCGCGTTTCGTTATCCAGATCCGAACACAGACAGGGAAGTGGATTTTATCCTCCAGCCCCTGGCGGTAGAGAGTGAGGTCGCGTTGGCACAAGTGGAGATCGAGATCATCCTGCCTGCGCAAATTAACACTGCCATCAGCCGGAAAGAGTTGCGTTTTGAATCCTCCCGGATCGGACGTATTGCTTTGCGCCTGGCGTACAACCCGAGCACCAGTCGTTTCATTACCATATCCGGCCCTGCCGACCGAATGGACTGCCAATGATTCGGAGGAGTCGCGGCTTTGCCGGCGCTGCAGGGTCATTGCGATCCTCCTTCATCTGAAGGGGGCAATCCAGCATTCAATCGCTGTAAATCTCTCTGGAGTTCTGCGATACGGCGTTTCAGGGATTGAAACAGCGGCAGCGTGGACTTGTCCACTTTTCCCAGGGCATTGCGGTATATTTCCAGGGCGGCCTGGGGTTTCCCGGCTTCTTCCAACGCCTGTCCGGCAAAAAAAACGGGGATTGGGTCGTTTGGAACCAGTTGGCCGCCGGCCAGGTATTCCCGGGCCGCTTGGTCGGTCTGCCCTGAGATGAGCAGTGCATTGGCCAGGGAAAGCCGATAGGCGGCCTCTTCCGGGACCAGGGCGACCGCTTTTTGGAAATCCCTCAGTGCGGCTTGCATATCGCCCGAAACCAACAAAACGATCCCTCTGAAATGCCGGGCTTCATGGTGATCGGGCTGCATTTTCAGTACTTGGCTGAAAAGGCTCAGGGCCTGCCTCCGGTTACCGGCCATCAGGAAAGTCAGCGCCAATTGGTATACCGGCTCCGGCTGGCCGGGAGACAACCTGGTTGCCCTGCGGATGTGGTCTGTCGCCATGTCATATGCGTGCATCCTGCGGTGAATCAACCCGCTGAGCAACCAGAGTTGATGACTATCGGGTTGGCCGGCCAGGGCGTGCTTGAGGTCGGCCAGGGATTCTGACAGGCGTTGCTGCATGGCCCGTGCCAGGGCTCTTCCCGTCCAGGCGCGTACTGATTCCGGATCAAGGCTCAAGGCCTGAGAAAAATCTTTTTCAGCCGTTTCCGGGTTTTCCGTTTCCAATGCGACCATTCCGCGTAGAACCAAGGGCTGGGGTTCCGCCGGCAGCCGCTTGACAAGCAATGAGAAATCGCCGGCCGCCCCGGAAAGGTCCCCCAGGCGGAAAATCGCCTGTCCACGACCCGTCAGGGCCTGCAGGTCCCCCGGATCGGTTCGCAATATTCGCGTGTAATCAGCTGCCGCCCGAGAGAACTCCCGGTCCAGGTAGAATGCGGCTGCGCGTTGGCGCCGTGTATCGGTTCGTCCCGGATGGCGGGCCAGGGCACGGGAAAAAGACCGGACGGCCATAAAGAGGTTGCCTCGCCGGGCATGCACCACTCCAAGGTCGTGCAGGGCCCTGGACCATGTGGGCCGCAGCCGGACCGTCTGGGTGAAATCCCGGTGAGCCGCAACCAGGTCGCCGATTTTGAAGTGGCAGATCCCCCGGGCATACCAGGCGTCCGCGGATCTGGACCGGCCTGCAATTACCTGGGTGAAACGGGTTGCAGCCTGGGTCCATTGCTTGCGGGTCATTGCGATGATGCCTTGATTGTACAATGTGTCCGCGTCGTTCCGGACCCGCCTGCCGGCGGATTCGAAACGTTCCGCCGCTGCGGCGATGTCGCCCATGTTTGCCAGGACGATTCCCTGATTGCAAAGCGGAACGGGCCAGGTGGATGTCAGCTGCGCCGCTCTGTGAAGAATGCGCAGTGCTTTGTCGCTTTCTCCCATGAACGCGGTGATGATACCATGTTGATTCCAGGCTTCCGGAAGTTGCGAGGCGCGGGAAACCGCATCCATGCTGTCAATGCCGGCTGCTTGGATGCGGTTGAGTCCAAAAAACGCGTTGCCCCGGAAAAGCGTGATCAATCCATTGCGAGACCGCGGAGAGTGCCGGAGGGCCGCGGTCCATTCAGTGGTTGCCCGGCGGGGGCGTTGCTGTAGAAAATGTGACAAGCCGCAGATAAACAGGGCCAGGTCGCGGCATCTGTGTTCCCATCGCGATTGCAGGGTGAAATTTCCCGGCAGGGGACAGGTTGCGGGACGCAGTTTTTCGTGCAATTGTTTACTCGCCCCGGGAATGCGCCTCTCGTCCCGGTAATGACGAACGTGCATACCCACCACCATGCCGTCTGCAACAGGTCCGTACCACCCCCAGATGACCAGGTCTGCATGGTGGCGGCGTAGCAGGATCGGGGCTGAAGCGCCGTCCAGGGCCTCGGCGATCGGTTCCTTCAGCCGGATTAAGCGGGTTCCGGGCTGGCCCAGGATTTCCCGCTCGATGTGATCCGCCAGGGTGTCTGCAACCGGGTAACGCGCCGGACTGGGGCCGGAAAAGTCCGCCACCAGGATGCGGAACTCAATCCGGGCCCGGGCGGAAATTCCGTGGTGAAAGAGAATTCCCGTGGGAACCAGCAGGGCTGCGATCAAGACAACCGCCATGCCATCCATGCCAGGGCCCGGAGGTTTGGGTGTCAGGGTGCGTGGCGCCATGCGCGGCAGGCATCGGGTGTTCGCCGCCAGGGCAAGGAGCCAGCTGACAGCGGAAAGGGTAAACTGCAGTGTGAAGCGGGTGCGGCCGAGTGTGGCGACGAAGATGGGTAGCGCTGCGAACAAACCGGAGACAAAGAGGGCCCAGGCGGCGACCCGGAAAGCCGATGGGCGCGGAAATTCCGTTTCCGCATGCAGGAAAGGCATCCACCGGGAAGTTGGGTTATCAATCATTTTTTTATCCGGGCGCGCCCGACCGCATTCTAGTCCAAGGGAATAGCGCTTTGCAAGCTTCAGCAAGGCAAGGGGATCGTGATTTTGCATGGAATTGACTGAAATTTTACCCAAAATTCATTTGTATCCCTTACCATTGCATCGTGAGGTACGAAAATGCTTGATTTCCTGGATTCTCTTGACGACGAGTTGACAGCTGAATACTTCGCCGGATTCGAAAGATGCCTGGAATCCCTCCGATTGCCCCTAAAATTGGATGCCTTCATGGATCTGGAGTCCAGGTATTACGCGGACTGGCAACGAAAGCGAGCGCGTTCTCACCACAAATCCGGTAACGGCAACCTGGCCGCCAACGCCTGAGTTCATTCCCTCGTATTCAGTTTCTCTGTTCCCTGGAAAAGGTTCCCCGGCGGTCGCCATTGCTTTTTTCACATGGAATTGCTATAACTTGGACCTTGAGCCGGCGGAATTTGCATGAACCCGTCGCGGGAGGTTGCATGAAAAGGATGCGAAACTGGGCAATCTGGTTGGCTGTCGCTGCCATAATGATAACAACCGGTTGCCGGAATCGTGCCCTCAACGTCGGACGGGTGGAGAACCTGCTTGAAGACCAGAGCATCTTGATCCAGAAGTACATTGACGGCATCCAGATGGCCGGAAAATTGGCTGATGTCACCGACCGCATGGATGAGTACTTGAAGGGCATTCGCCGCTTGACTCCCGATATCAACCACCACCTGGATACGGCCCGCAGAATCGGGAGTGATTTGACGGACCGTCAGCGGGCGGCCCTGGCACGGATGGTCAGCGTACTTCGACTGATGGAACACCTCGTCCAAATGGATCTTAAGCGTTTTGGAAATCACTCCCGCATTTCTGAAATGCAAGCCTCGCTGGTGGCCGCATACCGAGAAATCAATGTGGCGGACCTGCCGCTCGAGGAAGAAGACATCCGCCGCTCCTACAACGAATTGCTGGAAGGAAGAATCCGGGGCGACGGTGCGCTTGCCAACCTTTCCCGCCAGATGGGCCGGGCGAGTATGACTTCGAAATTAAAGATCACCATGCGCATTATCATGGATCTTGGCAAAGCCCTGGATCGCTACGTCGAGGAATACGGCTTCGCGCCGGACATTGATTCCATTGGTGATTTGCATTTATATCCCCGTTTCAAGCCCTATTTCCAGGACCTGTTGCTCAAGGATGCTTGGGGCAATTTTCTGCGTTACCGGGCCGATGGCGCCCGTTTCTGGATCGCTTCCATGGGAAGTGACAACGAGTTTCAGGGATTTGAACAGGAAGGCACTTACCGGGTTTACGAAGGCCGTGACGTGGTCTTCTCGGGAGGACGCTTTCAGTACTGGCCGGATTTCCGCCGGCCCTAACCTTGCATTTTTGCCGGTCCCCGCAGCCGGGCGGCGATTTCCATATGATCTGATTGGGGAAAATTATCGATCAGCGCCGATTCAATCAAGGTAAACCCCCGTTTGATCAAACGCCCCAGATCGCGGCTGAAAGTGGCCGAATCGCAGGAAAACATCACCATCTCCATGGGCGGAGCGGTCCCCAACGAATCGATCACCCGGAAAGGAATCCCTTTGCGGGGGGGGTCTGAAACGACGAAGTCGACCCGCGGCCAGTGCCGGTCGGCGATGTGTTTCCCCATCGTCTGGATATGTTCCAGCCCGTTGACCTCCAGGTTGAAGCGCAACATCTTCAGATTGTGGTGATCCGATTCCACGGCCCAGCCGTTTTGGGTGCATCTCCGCGCCATGGCAAGGGTCAGGAATCCGGCACCCGCGTAAAGGTCTGCACCGGTGCTGATCCCCTTCCCCAAGGGAAGCGCCAAGGCCTGCATGGCCGGCATGGTGAAAAGGTTGGCCTGAACGAAATTTCGCGGAGCCACCGTGAAGTCTCCGGCGGGCAGGCGGAAAGTGACCTGGGACGGTCCAGCCAAATCAAACCATTGCCCGTTTTCCACCAGGCTGGCGGAAACTTCCTCGCCGTTGCTCAGCAAGACCAGTTGCCCCTCGTCCAGGTTTTTTATCCGGGGATGGCCGGCAAGTTCCTGCATCCGGGCCTGCATGGCCGGTGGCATCAGCGGGCATGTGGCGACCGCCACCAAGCGGTGGCTTCCCCGATGAAAGAAACCCGCTTTCCCCTGCCTTATCTGCAGGACCATCCGTGTGCGGTAATGAAAGGGGGGCGATTCCTTGATTGCGGGTTGCGGCGCTGGATCCATGCCGGCGATGCGTTTCAGGTTCCCCCGCAGGATGCCGGTCTTGATCTCCAATTGATGGTCCGGTGCCGCATGTTGCAGGTTGCATCCCCCGCAGTGGTTGTAATGGGGACAGGGAGGAGGAACCCGGTGGGGAGATGAACACAGGATCTCTTCGGCTGTTCCCCAGTCCACCCCGTGGCGGTGATGGGATATTTTAAAGCGTATCTTTTCCCCGGTCAGAACCCTTGGGATCATCACCGGGCCGTTTAGACCGGCGACTACACCGAAACCACCCCGGGCAACGTCCCGGACCGTGGCGATCATGAAGCGGTCCCCGGCTTAAGTGAAAAGCGAAAAGTGAAAAGTGAAAAGTCTAAAGTGAAAAG
>Ga0272443_10000297_pt1 | contig 94511 bp, 69 predicted proteins | sample SSMAcet12_FD_193581 | JGI IMG/M metagenome (GOLD analysis project Ga0272443, IMG submission 193581) | Marine sediment archaeal communities from Little Sippewissett salt marsh, Falmouth, MA, United States - SSM-Acet-12 | ecosystem: Environmental > Aquatic > Marine > Wetlands > Sediment ...
TAATTCATCTAAATAGGGAGGCAACGCCAATCCCTGATCCTGACTGTATGCTCTAAATTTTATCATGAGTTAAATATGTCGCTTAACGAATTTCTTGTAAACTTTGGTGGGGTTGTGGGACATCCCCGGTGTAAATTCATAATTCTCAGATGTAAAGCGTTTTATTAATTGCCCTTTGGCATTGTATATTGATAGAATAATTTCTTCTATTTGATTACTGCCGTGAACACTAAAAAGTATGGATGTACCCTCGTGGAAAGGATTAGGAGTGTTCTGTAATGTATAAAGCCAATCGGAATGACCGTGTGAAGGATCGACTGAAACCGTATCCTGGTATTCATACGCTCCCATATCGATCCTGCCATTCCTTATTCGGGGATTTCCTGCAAGGTCGTATGTAGGTAAATGTAAACCGGTCGTATCTATTGTTTCAGAATTTATACAGGGTGATCTGTACGATAATGAATACGGATATTCACCCGAACCAACACATAAAGGATCATCATCTATATTCCCATCAAGCCAGTTAAGAGTATTATTCCCCAAAACCATAATATCCCACATACCACCCTGTATTAAGCTGTTTTGCACAGTAAGTGTACACGGTACATCTCTCCCGTCCACAACAAGCTCTCCCGGATTGTCGCCATATAAAATTGAATTAATGATATTTAACTCTGAACCATAATCTAATCCTACTGCTCCACCGGTTGGTGTGGTATTATCTCCAATGGTACAATTGATTAAATCCACTTTGGCATTGTAAATTACAGATAAAGCAACTGCCGATGGATACCAATCTGTTGTAACATTGACATTATTAGTAATTTGAACATTCTTAAAAACACCATAAAAATTATTTGGAATTGACTTACGACCCACAACTCCTATGCCACCACCATCACCTACTTCTGGGTCGTTATCAGGTAAATTATTTCTTATAACACAATTCTCTACCAAAAACTGATAAGGTATTTGATAACCATTAAATAATAACAATGCATTACCTCCTAAATTATCAAATATATACATATTTTTTAAAAGTAAATTATTTGTCTCACAAATTACTATACCACTTCCAGATGACCCTTCACAATTGTGAACAGCAATATTCTCAAAGATAACATTCTCATTATTTAGTGATATTGATAATCCTCCAATATTTCTATGATGGCCATTTGTAATGGTTATGTTTTTGATTGAATAATCTTTTTCAATATCTCTATTATTTATTAAGTAAGATAAGCCTTCACCGTCTAAAATTGTATTTTCCATACTATCTCCGATAAGAGATACATAACTTCTTAGGTTCAATGGGAATTTTTCATTATTCAAACTTGGTGAATATACACCATCTACAATATGAATGGTATTTGGATGTAAAGAATCAGAAGCAATTTTAGTAAGTGCAAAAGCTATCATTCGCAAGGGTTCTTCTGCAGTCAAACCACTGTTATTATTATCTCCATCCGTACTTACATATAAATCTGCATTTACAGGATCGATTTTTGCATGCAATATATTCATTGTAACATCATTTACAGGGTATCCATTCAAATCTACAGACGTAACAAAATATGAGTCAGGATTCATTACACTAAAAGTATCTACGACTATTTCAATTTGAGGACATGTAGAAGATTTATGAAAATCACATCCTCTTGCAGCATAATTAAGGTATATATTACAAAGTATATCAGAATCAAAATAGATTGTAGAATAATCCAGTAAAATAATTCCACCACCATATGAAAATGCATGGTTGTTACAGATCGTAACACCGGAAAGAGATATCTGTGAACCACCGCAAAAAATTCCTCCGCCAGACCGAGCTGTATTATCTTTTATTATACATTTTTTGATTTGTGGATTAGAATAAACAATGACTATGCCACCACCACAATTAAGTGATCCTTCAACTATCGACCCTGCACCATTTTGGATAGTAAAACCACATAAAATTGTATTTTCATTTTCACCAGACATAATTCTCACAACACTTTTTTCCTGATTATTCCCATCAATTATTGTTTGGCTCATAAAAGAGTCTGCTTCTGTTATGATGTATAAGCTTGCAACTGTGATGTTTTTGCCGTTAAAGTTTATATTTTCGAAATAGGTTCCAGGATAGACTAATACTGTATCTCCATTTATTGAATTATCTATACCTTCCTGGATTGATATATAATTGCCTGTGCCATTTATATCTACAATAATAGTGTTCGCATGTACGAGACTTAAACCGAATAATATAGCAAATATAATTAATGCTACATATTTTTTCTTCATTCAACCTTCTTAATCATATTTACTACATTCATTGCGGGTAGATGTATCTGTGTAAATATGGATACACCTACCCGGGTTTTTGTATTTACTAGAACATAGTAATGAATAAGATTATATGGAATATCATCGTATCAACAACATCTTCTTCAGCTCAGAATAGTTACCGGATGTTACTTTGAAGAAATAAATACCGCTCGACACTTGTTTATTATGATCATCTCTGCAATCCCACACTGCATTAAATCCTATATCAGAAGCACGAAACGCTAAATCTTTCACCAGTTGTCCTTTGATGTTGTAAATCTTAATATCTGCTTTCCTATTATCTTGAGGAAGTATAAATGATATAGTCGTCGTATTCCGCATTGGATTAGGGTAATTTTGATAGACAATGAATTCATCGGGATAGGATATTCCTGTACCTTTGCCAAGTCTTACACATGCATAATTGTCTGCATTTAGTTTTACGGACTTCTCAACAAAATCCTTCATGAGTGAATTATACACATAAACCGGAACTTCCTGTCGAAGAGATTTATCATAGGTCGCTGTCTGAAATGTAAGTCTATTACCACCCTTTGTCTGTGTTGAATCGTCATCGATATATGCCGGCATAAAGACAGGAAATTCCTCTACAACACTGCCACCGATGCATTCGCTATCAAGGAATACTCCTATTTCATCCACACCCGCAATACTTTCCGTACTATCGACGAAAATCATCATATAATCTGATTCTTCTTCATAAGAAAACACAGATGTTTCTGTTTTGTTATATGCTTCTCGTGCATCACCACCGTCATTCCAGGTAAAGAACGGCATATCCCTTTCGACACCTACGATATATAATTTACCGTAATCAACAGTGAGGTCATCCCTGCTTCCCTTCCATTCCTCATCACCATCTCGTATCATTCCCCAACCGTCTGCTTTTATGTAGGTAAAATTATCCCATCCCTGTACAAAGGCTTCTTCGGGTGACTGGCTACAGGGCAGGAAGTAACCAATCCAGTTCTCCTGTCCTGCAAATAACTGCATTGGGGTGTCCGGCGAGAGTCTGCTCCCATAGAGAGGTAAATAACTATTGTATTGATTACTGGTTTCAAGTTTATATCCGGATGTGCTTTGAATATCGTATAATCCATAATAATTCCATTCACCATTCTCATATTTCAACCAGACATTAGAACACATATACTTTCCTTGTAATTCTAATGCCATATCTGGCGGGAAAGGTTCAATGTTTTGCAGTACATCGGGAGCATACACGGGGTCGTTTCCATACCTGTCCAATCTTGGGAAGGATACCCAGTTCCACTTGTTCTGTATCTTCTTAACATCATAAACAGTTGGGAATCATCCCATATCTGCTCTGGTACCATCGAAGTCGAGGTCAGAATCTGGGTCACCGGCATCGATACAGGGGGCTTCCTTCAAGAAGGTGGTAGAGGTGGTTACCTTCTTGCACGAGGAGTGGATCAGAATCTATACATCCTTCGCCGAACCATGGTTGTCCCGTGCCATTCTGGATGTCAGAGTAGGTTGCTGTAATTTCATTTTCTGACGGATATATTTCTTGTGGTATATTGTTCCAGAGAATGCTGTTAATAATATTTAAATTACAAGAAGGGGGGGTCTGAGGGTGCACAATAAACCGATCCGCCATTGTACATAGCAGTATTTCCATTTAGAGTTATATTAATTAAATTTATGCTTGAATTACTACAGTAAATGCTAGCACCATTGTTAGCATTATTTCCAGAAATGAAAAGATTTGTTACGTTTGTACTTGAGCTGTTACAGTAAATGCCAGCACCTTCAATGCTAAAACCATTTTTAATGGTCATATTTTCTATAGAAAAATCATTATCATATCTACAGTATATTATACCACTTAATTCCTCTGCATCAAGAATAGTTGAATACGCATCTGTTCCTTGTAATGATATATAACTTCTCAAATATAATGGGAATATCTCTCCAGTCTCAGAAGGTGAATAAATTCCGTTGTCTAAATTTATTTTATGCGGATTTGTGCTTTCAGGAATAATTTTTACTAAAGCATAAGAAATCGTTTTTAAGGGCTCATCAATTGTTAGTCCACATTTATCATTAGAACCGGTAGGACTGACATACAAATCCGCATTTACTTGGTCAACTTCATAGTCTGTTGAAAGAGCTATAAATCCAAAAGGTGTGAGATTTGCGATGTAGGATAATGTATCTGCATCTGTATTTTCAAAAACAAACATATCATCAATGGAATACTCTTCTGACTTTTCTTTTACTATTAAATAGAAATCTGCAACATTCTCAGCTTCGTTAATCGTAACAGGAGTTGCTACTAATAATGTATAGGATGATACTATTAAAATAACCATCCCAATAACTAAATAAATCTTTTTTTTTATTTTAACCTCAATATCTTTTTTCTCCAGTCTCTTGTCCTTCTTACATTGTGGAGTCAATTAAGGAGTTATTCCCACAAGTACATTCTCTATTCCTATAACTAAACTAATCATCTATTATTAAATTATGTTTCCATATTGAAAACCTCTCTAATTTGAGAAGTGCAATAGAGAGGTACAATCTATACGAATTTATTCATAACGCTTAAATCCATAATTTTTCCTTTTCATACTTTATTATAAATTTGAAAGTTGATTTTAGAAATATTTTTGTCTAATTTAATTTTTTTTGGTAGTTCCTTATTGTTTTTACAATTTTACGTACTCGAATTAAAATTATTTACAATCAAACTTGTATTTGAAGATCCAAATCTCTAATGAAACTAATCCGTTTTTCAATGTTCACACCTCCAGTCATCAAAAATTTGACATAAAATCGGGGTGGGACAATTTACGCAATCGTGGAGTATATAGATGAATATAGTTAAGGATCATATTGGCTGGATCGAAGTGATTTGTGGAAGCATGTTCAGCGGGAAAACCGAAGAACTAATCCGCAGGATGCGACGTGTGGAAATTGCTAAACAATCATATCAGATTTTTAAACCCACCATTGATTGCCGATATCATCATAAATATATTGTGTCACACAACAAATCAAAGCTAAGCTCGGTACAGGTCGAGAATTCCAAGCAACTGTATGAGATGGTAGGAAAAGAGACTGAGGTTGTAGGCATCGATGAAGCACAATTCTTTGATAACGGACTTGTGAATGTATGTCAAAAACTCGCAAATGAAGGAAAACGTGTGATTGTTGCTGGGCTCGACCAGGACTACCTTGGCAGACCGTTCCATCCGATCCCAGAGCTTCTCGCCACAGCCGAATACATCACAAAAACTCTTGCTATTTGTACTAAATGTGGAAATCCTGCGAACCGAACACAACGCCTTGTAGAGAATGACGAAGAGATCCTTGTTGGCGAAAAAGATATTTACGAAGCTCGCTGTAGATCTTGTTTCCAACCCATGGAGAAAAAATAATGATTTCCTTGTTCAATCTTCTGGATACAGTAATAATGATCTATATCTGGCTTATCATCATAAGAGCGATCATCTCATGGTTCAATCCTAATTATGGCAATCCGTTTATTCAGTTACTGATTCGTCTCACCGAACCAGTGCTAGGTCCAGCCAGACAACTGGTACAACGACTTATTCCAGCCAGAAATTTTGATATCTCCCCTATCGTGGTTATTTTATTATTGGAAGTATTGCGTAATCTGTTAATCAGAATATTTATATTGTAGAGGAGAACTATGTCACAACATATATCACCTTCGGAAATTAGAGGAATAGAATTCAACAAAACCCTCAGCGGTTATAGCAAACAGGAGGTCGAAGAATTTCTTGGTCTCCTTGCACAACAGATCGAGGGAATGGAAATGACCATCAAAGCTCTTCAAAAAGAGATCGATGAGAAGGATGAAAAACTAGAACATATTGAAGAGGAAAAAGACCTGGTTAAAAGAACTTTAATCCTCGCTGAAAAACTCAAAGATGATACCCTCAAAAGTGCAGATAAAGAAGCTAAAAATATTATCAAGGAAGCTGATATCTCTGCCAAAGAGCGAGTAAAAAAGGCTAAAGATTATCTTAGTATGCTCGAGCATGATTATGTAAATCTCAAAGATAAGAAAAAATCCTTTCTGCTTAATTTCAAATCACAAATAACTACCATGCTAGAGCTTGTCCAAAAGGAAATCGAAAATGACTATCAAGAAGAAAGAAAAAGAGAAAAACCAAGTTTTACACCTTCAAATTATACCCTCAGTGATGGCGAAAAAAATCATGACCTTCCAACTTCTGCTGGAAATATTGAAGAACCTTCTACACACCCTACACCCCAAAAAGAAAAGGATAATAACAGAGAAAAATACACAGAAAATACCTCTGGTAAAAGTGATATAGAAAAACCGAAACCAACATCGAAAATACGCTTTCAATTAAAGCCGAATGAAGAAGATTGAAACCTGGATTGATGACTCATTGCATGTCATAAAAAAGCAATACACCTCACAAGCTGATGTAGGTATTGTGTTAGGTACGGGACTTAACGAAATCACTCATATAATTGATATCGACCTTAGTATTCCTTATTGCGAAATTCCCCATTTTAAAACCTCAACTGCTCCCTCTCATCATGGGAAAATGCTTTTAGGCCAATTCAATGGAATACATATTATTATCATGCAGGGTCGACTTCACTGCTATGAAGGATACACGGCACTAGAAACGACCTACCCTATATTTATTATGAAAGAACTTGGAATAAAGACGCTTTTAGTTACGAACGCAGTTGGTTCACTTCGCAAAGATTTTGATGTGGGGGATCTCATCGTAATGAAAGATCATATCAATTTAACGGGTATGAATCCACTTGTCGGAGAAAACGATCCTGAACTTGGACTTCGATTTCCAAGTATGCAGGATGCCTACGACAAAGATTATCGTGAAATACTAAAAAAAGTTTATATTAAACAAGATATGGAGTATAAAGAAGGAGTATATGCAGGACTTTTGGGACCGAGTCTGGAAACACCCGCAGAATGTAGAATGCTCAAAACAATCGGCGCTGATTTTGTTGGCATGTCCACAGTCCACGAAGTGATAGTAGGTGTGTATCTAGGTTTGAAAATTCTTGGAATCTCAACAATTACTAATCTTTCAAATCTCTTCCATAACGATATCCATGTGCAGGATGAAATTGAACTGGTCGCGCAGGGTGCACAGAAAAGATTGAAAGGACTTATTCAAGAATTTCTTTTGAATATGTAGGAAGGAGACTTGTATGGATAATGAAAAGCTGGATTTTTATCGTGATAAACTCATGAACCAAAGAAAAAAGGTGGTTAAGATCATCGAAGGTATTGATGAAAACTGGAGCAAAAACATACGTGATGCAGTGGGTAATGTATCTGCATATGCCACACACATTGCTGACCTTGGAACCGATTCCAATGAGCGAGAAAAAGAGACCTATATGCTGGAAAGAGAGCTGAGGAATCTTAAAAATATCGATGGAGCACTCAAACGCATCAATGACAAAACCTACGGTATGTGCAGTTATTGTGGCAACGACATTTCAGATTCCAGACTTAATGCCATTCCCTATGCAGAACTTTGCATAGACTGCAAAAGGAATGAAGAAAGGATCAATCATAATCACAGATAGAGATAGAGTTAGTGGTTATTATAAGTATCTGTTCCTTCTTGTACTTTTCGTTGCTTGCGATCAGTACTCGAAAATGACCGTTCGTCATCTTTTTTCACTCACAACTGAGCATACAGTACCACTACTTGGCAATTTTTTCAGATTAACTTTAGTTAAAAATCCGGGAGCAGTGTTCGGGATCAATCCACAGATGGGAAATTTAACAAATATTTTTTTTATCTTTACCTCAGTTATTGCTATCGGGATCATTATATTTCTTTTTCTCAAAAATGAGAACGCACTTGCGCGTTTCAGCTTTACTCTTATATTAAGCGGTGCTGCTGGAAACCTCATTGATAGAATATTTTTCGGAAAAGTGACCGACTTCCTTGACGTCGATTTTTTTAATATTTCTATAGGGAATTGGCATATTGATCGATGGTATGTGTTCAATATTGCTGATTCGTGTATTGTTATAGGTGTGATATTGTTAATAATATATTACCTTTTTGTAGAACAGTCTGCAAAAAGCGAAGAAATAATGGAGAAAGAATGAAATTAAAATTTTCGCTTTTAATGTTCGTATTGATCATGTCTGCATCGTTACTTTTTGGTACAACTATCTATGACATTCAATATACAACAACGGCCGGTGCAGATGGAACATATCCTTCTCTTCTTGAGGGACAAACCGTTACAGTAACCGGTATTGTGACCGCTTTTGGCTACTATTCTTCAGGGAATTCAAACAGGTTTTTTATCTCTGATGTTTCTGGTGGCGCTTGGAATGGGATTTTTGTCTTTAACTACGATTACACAGTTGCAGAGGGCGACGAGGTTGAAGTAACTGGTGAAGTTCAGGAATATTTTGGATTCACAGAACTTGGCGCTATTACTGATGTAACAGTTTTGAGTTCTGGCAATCCTGTTCCTGATGCAATTCCTGTTTTAACCGGTGATCTTATGGCACCCTCAACTGGAGAACAATATGAAGGATGCCTTATTAAGATATCAGATGTGACAACAATGCAGGGTCCAAGCCAATATGGAGAATGGTACGTCGATGACGGTTCTGGTAACTGTCAGATCGATGATGCGATCTATACCTATGAAAATCCAAGTGTTGGAGAAACATTTACTTCTATTACAGGCGCAGTTGATTACAGCTATGATGAATATGGGGTAAATGCACGAAGTGCAAATGATTTCGTGACCGGAGGAGTTACCCCTCCAACTCTTGTCTCGGCAAATGCTACTTCTGCTACGTCTGTTACAGTAGTATTCAGCAAATCACTGGATGAAATAACTGCAGAAACCATTTCGAACTACAGTATATCTCCTTCATTAGCTATCTCGGAAGCATTACTTCAAAATAACAGTCAGGTCGTACTTACAACTGCAGATCAGACTGAAGGTTTAGCATATACTATCACAGTGAATAATATTGAAGATACAGATGGAAATCCGATCGAGCCTAACTCTACAACTGGATTTATCGGTTACATTCCGGGCGGAAGCGGGGATCAAATTTTCTTTAGCGAATATATTGAGGGTTCTTCTAACAACAAAGCATTGGAAATATATAATGGAACTGGTTCAATAATAAACCTTTCAAATTATCGTATTGCTCAAGCTGTTAATGGGAACGGCTGGCAATACTGGCACGAATTCCCGGACGATTCAACCCTTGATCCCGGTGATGTGTGGGTCATCACAACCGATGCAGCTTCAACAGAACTACAGGCTGTCGCAGATGAGATCCTTTCGTATCCTAGTGTGGCACATCATAACGGTGATGATGCACGTGGTCTTGAAAAAACAACTGATAACGGCAAAACATGGACACTTATCGATGTCATTGGAGTTCCTGATGAAGATCCTGGTGATGGATGGGATGTTGCCGGAACTCCTTCTGCTACGAAAGATCATACCCTTGTTCGAAAATCTTCAATCGATGAAGGATCCATCAACTGGACCTCTTCTGCAGGAACCAATGCTGATAATTCAGAATGGATTGTGTATCCAATTGATACATTTGAATATCTGGGAGAACATGGAGAAAATGATACAACTCCTCCAACTCTTCTCAGTGCCGTAGCGAATACCAGCACTTCTGTTGAGGTTACTTTCAGCGAACAGGTTGACCAGACTACTGCACAAACTTACACAAATTATGCGATCAACGATCTTACTGTAACCGATGCGATCCTGCAGTCAGGAGGTATGACTGTCGAATTGATCACAGGAGAGCAGGAGGTAGGATATGCGTATACCATCACTGTAAACAATATAGAAGACCTTGCAGGAAATGTCATTGATTCTGGAAGTACGATTAATTTCACTGGATACGAAGAAGGTCCAACGACCGGACAACTTATTTTCTCAGAATATATTGAAGGTTCAAGCAATAATAAAGCTCTTGAGCTGTACAATGCATCATCTCAGACTATTTATCTCGACAATTATCGCATTGCCCAAACTGCAAATGGAAATGATTGGCAATATTGGCATTATTTCCCAACTGATGCAACCTTAAGTCCTAAAGATGTATGGGTAATTGCTGCGGATGAAGCCTCACAAACGATACTTAATGTCACTGATGAAGCAGTTGCGTATCCAAGCGTCGCTCACTTCACAGGTAATGACGCACGTGGGATTGAAATGACGACCGATGGAGGAGCAACCTGGACATTGATCGATGTAATTGGTGTACCCACGGAAGATCCAGGCACCGGCTGGGATGTCGCAGGTGTAACTGCTGCAACCCAGAATCATACTCTCGTAAGAAAAACTGCTATCGAAACAGGAAATACAGACTGGACAGCTTCTGCAGGAACCAATGAAGATGATTCGGAATGGATCGTCTATCCTATTGATACTTTTGATTATATCGGAACACATGGAGGTGGAGTTGGTGGAAATGTGGTTCTCTCGAACCTTGATCCAACTCCTGGCGAAGCAGTTACCGTCACACTGACCTACGCAGAACAACTGGTTGATCCAATTCTGCATTGGGGAACTATACTTCAGAATCCTTTCTCTGAGATCCCGATGAGTCCAGCAAAAGACTATTCATGGTTTGCTGAGATTCCAGGACAAACTGCGGGAGTTATAGTGTTTTTCTATATTGCAGCAACAGATACTGCTGGAAATCCAATTCTCTTCCCTGACGGAGCTCCAGATGATGTGTTGGAGTATGATTATGCCCTTGATGATTTTCAGGCAATTCTGGAAGTTCCTCATTATACCTTCTCACCACTGCTTGGAGAAACCTTCCAGATACAGTACAGTGCACGAGAGGGTGATAAGGTTGTTCTTCGTCTTTATAACAGCGAAGGTGTGCTGGTCAATACCTTCACAAATGAGTTTTCTTCCGGCACAAAGACCATTGAATGGAATGGCAAAGACGATAATTGGAACACACTTCCTCCCGGTCTTTATATCTGTCATTTAGAAGTTATTAATCCAGATAACGGCGATATCAAGCATGCGAAAGCTCCAATCGTCATATCTGCACCACTTAAATAAATTTTGAAAGGATACAAATGAAAAAAGTAAGCGTTATACTCATTACGATCCTTCTTTTCTCATCTCTATGCTTTGCAGAGGTCACATCAAATGTATTTGGTAATTATCTTCCATCTGCACGGGCACGGGGAATGTCTGGAGCTTTTATTGCGAGTTGTGATGATCCCAGTGCAATATTCTTTAATCCAGGAGCACTTGCAGTATCCAATCAGGGCATCAATCTAGGCTATTCACGACTCTTCAATAATGATTTCGAAATTCTCATGAATGGTGCACTTGCCTATAAGTTACCAGAGAAATTCGGCACAGTTGCACTTGGAATTCAGGCAATGGATGTTGAGTACGGAGGAGTAAAACTTCAGCAGGAAGGCACCTACTCAATCGCACACTCCTTCCTTCTAATAGGAGATGTACACTCGAAATTCTACATCGGTTATGGTTTGAATCTCTATTATCTGAAGTTCGGCGAAACAGTGGGTGGGATCGATCCGGGAAATGAAACAGCGTACGGTATCAATTTTGGTGCACTTGCTACGCTGCATCAGAGAACACATGTTGCCTTTTATATCCGCAATCTGAACAATCCGACCATGGGGTTCGACCAAACCTTCGATCTTCCTCAATACCTTGCGCTTGGAGTATCCTACGAGCCATACGATGGAGTTATTACTGAGATAGACCTTTCACAGAAGCTTGGTGAGCAAACAAAAATTCAAGCAGGTATAGAATTTGAAATTATTGATAATTTCTGGCTGCGAACTGGCGCTTCTACCTATCCAAACAGCATATCCGGTGGCTTTGGTATGTTATTCAAATGTATTAAGGTTGATTATGGTTTCAATACTCATCCAGTTATGCCCGTTACACATCAATTTTCTCTCGGCTATTTATTCTAAACAGCATAAGAGGTACATATGAAAAATAGTAAAAACGGAGAAGAAAACAGTAATTCATCAGCTGTGATAAAGGGTTTAATCAAGTTGATTTTTAACTTTCTCAATCATCTGATAAAAGACTGGGAGAATAAGTTCAGCAGTAAGGGTTATCGAGAACTTTCTCAGAAATATGATGTCATCGAAAAGAAAGTTTTTAAGGATATTAAAGATCTTAATACAAAGATCGAGAAACTCACAGTAAGAATTTTCTGGCTTAATCTTCTTGCAGCAGTGATGTTCTGCTGTGTGATCATTGAGCTCATACTTATTATACAAATGGGTTAATATGCAAAAAATATTTTTTATTTGTAGTATTTTTGTTTTTACAACTCTCAGCTCGTTAGTTGCTACCGAAGATCAGCTTGATCTGAATAAAGCAACCTATGAAGAAATCACACAGCTTCCAATCACACTGGAACAGGCAGAAGATATCTATTACTATAGAACCTACATAGATTTCTTTCAATCGGTCTATGATCTGCGTAATATTCCAAGCATCGACCAGCAGACTTTTCTCAAGATTAAGCCACTAGTAAAGATCCTCCCCTATGGAGTTTATGATGAACTATCACAACGCAGGGATCAGATCTACTACCTGCTGCGCAGACTGGCACAGGATGAAGGGTCTTCTGAAGCGATCGCCGATGTCTGGGAAGACATGCTCATGTCCCCGATCAATATCAATTCTGCTTCTTATAGAGATATTTTGAACATGCCAATCATCAATCCCTCTGATGTGCGTGCGATACTGCGGCAGAGAAAACTTGGAAATTATCAGGACTATCGAAGCATGCGCAACGCCCCAGGTTTAACACATTATGGTGCGAGCAATATTCGGCATTATGTGACGTATGAACAACCAAAGCTCGATGGGAAATGGACGTTCAACTACAGATATAAGTTCAATAATAATCCTTATTCAGAAGAGACCGAAGAAGTATTAAGAGAAAGTTTTGTGCCAGACAGTCTCAACGAAAAATTTTCTATGTGGGGACGCTACGATCTGGATAATGCTTCTCCTGAGATCTCACATAAATTCAGAGCCCGTATGGAAGATTGGTTCAATCTGGAAATCGGCGGATTGCTCTTTTTCAAAAAGGGTGTAGATCGTGATCTTAATATGTTCAGAAAGGATAATCAACTTTCTTCCGCCCTTGCTGATAACTCAAAATACACTGCAGCAATCGATCTGAAACCGGCAGACTTGAAGGTTGTACTTGGTAATTACAGAGCAACCTGGGGCGAAGGACTTGTAATGGAAAATTCTGACCTTTTTGAACCAAGAAGATCTGGATACGGCTTTACGAAAAGGATAAAAGGAATCTTCCCCGACCTCTCTCCTACTGAGGAATTTGCCCTTAAAGGAGCAGCGATTGAGTATGGTAATTCCTTTATGAATGCGTCCATGTTCTACTCTGATGATAAAAAAGATGTGGTGATCTGGGACAGTAATCACGATGGAGAATTAACTTCAGAAGATGATATTTTCTACTATGTAATCTCCAGTCCTCGTTTTACAAATGAACAGCTGGAGAGCTCTGAAGCATATTTCAATGAATATCGTCCGAATCTCACTCCATATCCCCTGCCCAAGATCGATATGGGCTCCAGAAGAGACGCACTTCGCGAGACCATGGTGGGTGGACATATCCAGTTTAATCCCTTTATTGGAACACACCTCGGCATCACTGCGTATGAAGCAAAATACGATCGCTACTTCAGTATTGCTGATTATGCGGATCTCGGACCATATCTCATATACGATAGTTATTATTATAAGAAGCTGGATATCAATGATTCCGAGATATCATCGTTATACTCCACTATAACAGACTCCTATCGTAGAGACTACAGGAGAGTTTATGGTTTTGATTGGCAGACAACGCTGGATAATGTTACCCTTCAGGGAGAATATGCAGAGCTGGAAGTTGATGGAAATATGTTTAAACTTGGGGATGATCCCGGTGCATTAGTTGCAAGTGCCTATTTTAACTATAATAATCTCAACTTCACCTTGCTCTATCGTAACTATGACCTTGAATTTGATAATCCATATGCACGTCCTTTTGCAGAGCACGAAAGATTTGATGGTACAATTCTTGAGAAACAGTATTATTTGAAGAACCCCCTTGTTTCTGAAGTTTTCTACAACAGTCCATGGTCACAGGCAGAAGAAGGTTTTTATATTGAGACCCGTTATAAATTCCATAGACAACTCACGCTCACCAAGGCATACCTTGATATATGGGAACGCAAGAGTGATGGTCGCAAGAGTGTCCGTTTCCAGGGTGAACTCGATTACCGCCCGATATATCAGGTGAGTTTACGCTTGAAGCAAAAACTACAAACTAATGGATCAGAAGATTTCTTTACTCGAGCTGTCTCCAAAACAAGCGAAACCTCATGTAAGCTGAGAACATACCTGACCAACCGCGATCAGATTGAGTTTGAATATCGATATACCAAGGTATGGATGGCTCCCTATACGAGCTTGACCAATACAGCAGAACCCGGTCAGGCACATATACTTCCCACAGCTGATGTGCTCAATCATGGTGATTTTATTGCAGTAAACTACACACACAATTTTACTGATTATTTCCGGGTTGAAGGGTCATTCCTTTTCTGGAATGGTCATGGTGTAAGTCACTGGGACTGGGAAGACATGGAAATAGATTTCATGGGTAGTCAGGGCATGAAATTCTGGGTTACTATTTATGACAGGATTTCTAACAACCTGGCTATTTCATTTAAATATAAAATCAAACACTATCAAGATGAAGAACTCTATCCCAGGCAGTATAATGAACCCGTACAGGGTCAAAACTATGTCTCACAAGTAAAACATAAAGAAAGCTCCATCCGATTACAACTCGATTGGACGTTTTGATGGAACACAGATTTACACAGATAAAAAAGATTAACGCAGATATTGGTTAAATATTTTATGGAATATAAAAATTCTGATGTAACTGAAAAAATCATTAGTTCCTTTTATAAGGTCTACAATAATTTGGGCTATGGCTTTTTAGAAAAAGTATATGAAAATGCTTTAAAAAATGATAAATAAAAATACGTTGATTTCAAGAAAGATTAATAGCAATAGTAAAATGAAAATATTTACTTTAAAAGTAAAGTCAGTGTTTATCAATCTATTCTGCGTTAATCAGCGTTCTATCTTCAAATAATTTTCGGAGGATACATGAAAAAAGTAATTTTAGGAATCTTAATGCTGCTGGTTATAGCGATCCCTCTTAATGCAGCTTTTGTGTTTGACAGATACGCCGGCGCAGAGATAACTGCGTACACTGCCCATTCTCTGGCTATGGGTTCTACAGGAATTGCAACGGGATATGGTCCCCTCGCAGCGCTGAAGAATCCAGCATTATTAGGAAAGGTTCCTTATAGACTGATGTTCCAGTTCTCACCGGATATCACGAAAAACAATGAAGATCGTGCCTTTCCCATTTTCGACTCTTTTGATTCGTATATTGATGATGCTGTTTATGCATCAAATGCCCATCTCTTCCAACGTTATTTCCTTGGTTTGATGTACAATGTTCCTGTTAAGGATTTCTTAGTTTCTGCTTCCTACACCTATACGCCACTCTATGACTTCAATTTCAAATATATTGAAGAGATGAGAAATAATGAAGGAACTGATTATGGTAATGAACCACATAAGATCGCTATCAATACTTATAAAGGTAAGGGTAATATTTATGCCCATACTCCCTCGGTGGCGATCTATTTTGAGAACGATAATAGCTTTTTTAGATCTATTTCTCTCGGAGGTTCATTCTCACTTATGAGAGGTCATAATACCATTGACTCAACGATCATTTTCACCCAATGGGCAAAAGACCAGATGGCAGGAGATCAGGATAGTATTCCTGATGTAGTCTATGAAAGAAAAAATGATTATTCAGGATATCGTTTCCAAACTGGACTACTGCTTGATCTTGGCGACAGGGTCAAATTCGGATTAAATTATACGAGCAGTGCTGAGCTTGATCGATCAATCTGGGCAACAGGAGATACTGTCTGGGCCGACACAACAATAAATTATCCTTCAAAAATAGGTTTTGGTTTTGAATATCATCCACGCAATGTATGGGATACTCATTTCTCAGTTGAGATCGCATTTGTAAAATGGAGTGAGTATAATCCGCTTTGGTATGATGTGCTGGAGTATTATGCAGGCATCGAACACCAGATATTCAATAATCAACCCTTACGACTGGGATTTCATTATAAACCATCCGGTATGAATAAAGAAGTAGTACTCACAACATTCTCGGCAGGTACAAGTATTCCATTGCCATATAACCTGCTCCTGGATATTGGGGCTGAAGTCGGTAAAATGAACTATGATCACGCTGATCTCTTCCCCGATGGTTACTACGCAAATAACAACCTCTGGGATACTACCCACTCCGACCTTCCGGTTGATAGAGAAAATCTCGATAAGATCAATGATGTGTTGATCAACTTTATGGCAACCTTATCCTGGAAATTTTAACAAAAGGTTTTTATGAAAAAAATAATTTTATTTATTAGTCTGTTCTTCCTTTCTACCTCTTTGCTTGTTGCTGAAGAACTTGTGCTAAACCTCCTCTTTTCCAATGATGTTCATGGCGGAATAGATGCGGTGCCTGCAACATTTATCAATCCTGACTTCCCTCCTCCACTAGGAGGTGGAGCCGCAGCTGCGGAATATATAAAACGGATACGAGCTGAAGCAGAAGAAAAAGGAGAAAGAGTGCTATTACTGGATGCTGGTGATTTCTTTCAGGGACATCCAATAGGTACAATGACAAATGGAGAAGCGATTATAAAGTACATGAACTGGATCGGCTACGATGCAATGGCAATAGGTAACCATGAATTTGACAATGGTTATGATACACTACTCGAAACATTATCCTTGGCAGAATTCCCGATTGTTTGTGCCAATATTATTGTTGAAGAAACCGGTGAACTCATTCCCGGCTGCTTACCCTATATTCTCAAAGATATTGATGGAATTACTTTTGGAATTATCGGCATCAGTACACTTGATACACCTCTTATGAGTTTTCCGGAAAATATTAAGGGGCTCAAGTTCCTCGATGCAGCAGAGACAACAGAGAAATATATCAAAGAGGTGAAGAAACGAGGTGCTGATATCATACTTGTGCTTGGTCACATGGGAATTCCCTACGATGTAGAAAGTGCCTATCAATACGATATTGTCGAAGGTCATATTAATGATCCAGACAGACGCTGGCCTGATAATGCAATGCATGTAGCATATAAAGTCCCCGGCATCGATATCTTTGTTGCAGGACATATTCATAAAGGCTATAACGAGCCCTGGGAAGAACCGGAAAATCACACACTTATTACACAGAACTATGGCTATGGTTCAGGAATCGGTCATCTAATCATAACCCTGGATACTGAGACGAAAACTATATCAGGTTATGATTTACCTGCATATATCGATGGTGATCTTATCACGCTCTTTGGTGAAGAATTTATTGGCGATCCTTGGTTCAAACAGAAGATCGACTCTATGCAGGCAGTTGCAGAAAAAGGTATGGATGAAATCGTTGGAAAAGCTGGCATGCATCTCGCACGTGGAAACGGTGCTCAAAGCATTATAGGTAACCTTGTCATGGATGCGATGCTTGAAGAAACTGAAGCAGATTTCGCATTCCTGAACCTTGGCGGTGTTCGTGATGATATCAAAGAAGGACCTGTATCCTACCGCGATGTATTTGATGTGCTTCCCTTTGAAAGTGAAGTTATTACTATGGAAATACCCGGATCCAAACTCAAAGAGATAATAGAAGTGCGTGTAGCAGGTGGTCGGCATGGACTTCGGGTTGCCGGCGGTGAAGTAGTGTATAGTAAGAAATATCCGGACTTCCAGCGTGTTACTGATCTTAGAATCGGTGGTGAGCCCTGGGATCCTGATAAGATCTATACTGTCGCAACAACAGACTTCCTTATGCAGGGAAATTCTGGTCTCACGTTACTCACAGAAATCCCAGAAAAACAGATCACTTATGAATACATCATTCTTCGAGACGCACTTGCAAACTATTTCCGCAGACGTGATGTTGTGAATGGTAAGATTGATAACCGCTGGATACACGATCCTGAAGCCACGCACTCTGAGATAATAAAGAAATATAATCAAAAGAAATATCAGCTTTCATCACAGTAACTAATTTCAGAAATATTTATCATTTTATCAAACCCTCAGGAGGGTGAGCCATGGACTTAAAAAATATACGCTATAAAGGCGATCTGGAAGATACCAAAGAACTTTTCAATGTTTATAAAGTACAACAGATCATAAAATCGCATGAGGAGATTCTCAAAGAACACATTTCTTTCAGAGAGAAACTACTCGCTGATTCAGTACGGCTTACCCCTATTATAGCTCCGCGGATCTATAAGATTATCGATGAGGTTAAGAAAAATTTCAAGATCAAATCGAAGATCGAGTTTTTCTCATTAAGGGATAATACCTACAATGCGTTTGCTTTCAAGCAACGTAATCTCATAAGTGTTGTTTTTACCTCTGCGCTTCTGGAAAATTTTGATGATCTCGAGTTAAAATTTGTGCTGGGTCATGAACTTGGGCATATCATTTATGATCATAATAAATTATTACTACTCTATAATCCAGATAAAAAGCGCACAACCTTCCTTCCGATCCTTGCTGAAAAAAAGTTCCTTATCTGGCAGAAAAAAGCTGAAATCAGCTGTGATCGAGTGGGTCTGGTTGCCTGTGGAAAATACGAGATCTCCGTACAAAGTCTTCTGAAAATTTCCTATGGTCTTACTGAAAAGAACCTGAATTTCAACCTACCCGAATTGATGAAGCAGCTGAATGATCTTGCAACATCAGAATATATGTCAGAATTGAGTACCTCTACCCATCCCATTCTGCCGGTTCGTCTGAAAGCTCTGGAACTCTTTTCCAAATCACAACTCTATAAAAAAAATGAAAAGGTTACACCTGAAGAACTGCATCAAAAGACTGATGAACTGGTAGCACTCACTAAATTCTATCCTCGCAAAAAGACAAAAGAGATGATGATGAAACTCGTGGCAGCAGGTGGGATTTCTATGATCGCTGCAGATAGAGAGATTAACCTTGAAGAGATAAAAAGTCTCGTAAAGATCCTTGCTGATGTATTTACGGATGATCCCGAAAAAGAGATTGTGTATGATAAGGAAAAGGTTAAGAAGCAACTCGACAGTTCTGCAAAATATTTAATGGATCACGGCTCAGATTACGACAGGTATTACACCTTACATTTCTTGACTTTGATCTCACTCTCTGATGGAAAATTTACGAAAAGCGAAAAAGAGGTGTTACTTACTATTGCAGAATCAATAGGGCTTTCTCAGGACGATGCGATGGATGTGATGTGGAAAACACTTCAGCAAAATGGTATAACTATCGATGTGCGACTTAATGAAATTGCACAAAATGTTCAGGAGCATTACGCGGATTATCTGAAAGAAAAATGAAGTGATTGTATTCACATCAGCATGGTAAATGATCAATTCTTTTTCATGAAACTCTTGACTGGGATACATCAAAACTTTCATTTGTTAGCAATTACAGAATTTATATAAACTGCTTAATAACAGCGCAAGGAGCCTTTGTTCAGAATGAGTTATCGTGATGATTTCCTCTATCTCAGAGAACGATTCGACCAAGATGAAGATTTCATTACGCTGAAAAAATATCGTCAGAATATTTTTAATCTTCCCTTTAAATCTCAAAATTATCAACTCCTCCCAGGAGAGACATCATACCGTTGCGCTGAACATAACATCGATTTTGATACGACATATTCGACTAACGGATCAATTGACTCTCCTCTTCTCTCAGATATCCTCAAGGTTGATGACTCCAAAATTCAGGAAAATATCCTCTTTACCTATCCAATATTCAAACCCTTTACACTTGAAAAATCAAATGAAGTTATTATTCTGCTTCATGGACTTAATGAAAAAAGCTGGGAGAAATACCTGCCATGGGCTCAAAAATTAGTAGAATTAACGGGGAAAACTCTTATCCTCTTTCCCACTGCTTTTCATATGAATAGAGCTCCAAAATACTGGAGTGATCCCAGACTTATGAACAAAGCATGTAAAGAGAGAAAAACGCTTTTCCCAAGAGTGGTGAATTCTTCTTTTGCCAATGTCGCTATCAGTACACGCTTGCAATTTCTTCCTCAACGCTTCTTGTGGTCAGGGCTGCAAACATACTACGATATACACCAGCTGATTAAAGAGATACGTGATGGCAAAAACCCACAGATTGAAAAAGATGCCTCAATAGACTTCTTCTCGTATTCAGTGGGATCATTTCTTGCAGAGATTCTTTTCATGGCTGATGAGCAGGAATATTTTAAGAACTCCAGGCTCTGTATGTTCTGTGGAGGTCCCTTATTGAATAGAATGTCGCCAGCATCTAAGTTCATTCTGGACAGTGAAGCTAATGTTGCAATTTACTCCTACTTCATTGAACATCTGGAAATAGAGCTAAAACGAGACGCACGTCTGGCGCATTATTTTGGAAAAGAACACCCGGTTGGACAGGTTTTCAAATGTATGCTGGATTATAATAAAATTATATCATTCAGGGAGAAGATTTTAAAGATGATAGGTAGGCGAGTATCTGCCCTGGCGTTACAAAAAGATGAAGTAGTACCAGCAATAGAGGTCGAACTATCTTTACACGGACATAACGGTAAAATTCCAATCAAAGTGAAATCTTATGATTTTCCTTATGAATATGACCATGTCATACCATTTCCGGCTCGAGAAAAAGATAAAGATGAGATCTATAAATGGTTTACAAAATCAATGAAATATATAGCATTCCAACTAAAGTAGAAGTGGAGAACTCATGATAAAGAATTTTGACGAACTTCTCGATAAAGTTAGAGAACTTCCACCAAAGCGAGTGGCTATACCTGCTGCTCATTCCAAATCAGCAATCTTTTGTGCAACACTTGCCAAGCAAGAAGGAATTGGAGATTTCCTTTTGATTGGAATGAAAAATAAGATAATCGAACAGATATCTATGATCGAGGAAAGTCTTATAGACGCCTTTGAGATCATCGATGAAGATGATCCTGTCACCTGCGTTGATATCGCAGTACAAGCTGTACGAAATAAAAAAGCGGACACCATTCTAAAAGGCGCTTGTACCACCGCACAACTGATGAAGGGTGTATTGAACAAGGAAACAGGTCTTAATGAGGGAAGACTTATCAGTATTGTATCAGTTTTTGAAACTAGTGAACGCCTGATCATTATTACCGATGGTGGACTTGTGCTGTATCCAACACTTGAAGAGAAGGTTTCACTCATCAATAATGCTGTATCGGTGGCTCATAGAATGGATTGTCCCATTCCGAACGTTGCAGTACTGTGTGCAATAGAAACTCCGAATCTAAAGATGCCCCCGACACTCGACGCTGCTCTTCTCTCGAAAATGAATCAGAGAGGTCAGATAACAGGTTGTGTGGTTGACGGTCCCCTCGCACTTGATAATGCGATTTCAGAACACGCAGCCAAAGTGAAAGGTGTTCAATCTCCTATTTCAGGGAAAGCGGATATACTTCTTCTCCCTTCGATCGAAGCGGGAAATATCTTTGCAAAATCAATGACATATTATGCAAACTTAAGATCCGGGCATGTAATCATTGGTGCAAAAGTTCCAATATTAATCGCATCCCGCGCTGATGATGCCTGGACAAAATTACACTCGGTAGCGCTGGGTCTGCTTTGTTCATAGCAAGGAGCAATTATGCCTAAAATTGGACTAACCTTTGATGATATTTTGTTAATTCCAAATTATTCGGATATATTAACACGAGTTGATGTAGATTTGTCCTCGAGAGTTACCAGGAATCACCATGTAAAACTGCCTATTATCTCAGCAAACATGGATACCATCACCGAATTCGATATGGCTAATACGCTGAGCAGTTATGGAGGTCTTGGAATCATTCACAGATTTTGTACTATTGATGAAGAAGCTGACATCATTCAGCGACTTAAACTTGCAGAAAATCCCCTCAGAGCAGCATCGATAGGAGTGACAGGTAAAAATAGAGTCCGACTTAAAGCAATAGTCGATGCTGGGACTCAGATCATCTGCATCGATATCGCCCATGGACATCATAAACTCATGGCTGAGACGATCGAAATGTGCAAAAAATTCAATGTGGATGTCATCGCAGGAAATATTGCAACTGCTGAGGCAGCAACGTTCTTGTGCGATTGCGGAGTTGATGCGATTAAGGTTGGTATCGGACCCGGTTCTATGTGTACCACAAGGATCAATACGGGATTCGGAGTACCTCAGGTAACTGCTTTGGAAGATACCTGCGCAATAGCGAAAAAATATGATATCCCGGTGATAGCTGATGGAGGAATTCAGAATTCCGGAGATGTGGCAAAAGCTCTTGCCGTAGGTGCTGATACTGTAATGATTGGTGCTCTTTTTGCAGGATGCAAAGAAACCCCAGGTACGATCCATAAAGAAGGTAATTTCCCAAACTATAGATTATACAAGCGATATCGCGGTTCTGCAAGCCTTGAATCCAAGCAGGTTCGTGGAGATGAAAACAGAAATGTTGAAGGCATCAGCTCTACTATCGATTATAAAGGACCTGCAAAATATGTGATCCAAAATATTGAGGATGGGTTACGTTCTGCTTTCTCTTATGCCGGTGCAAAAAATATCGAAGAATATCATCAAAAGGTGAAATATATTCAAAAATTCAGGAAAGACGTCCGGACTGTATAAAGGATGAATCTTACGATACTTGTACTCGGCAAAAACAAGGATGAGTACATTACAACTGCAGAAAATGAATTGCTGAAGCACTTGCGAGCATTTTGTACTGTTGAGATCGTAACTATTCCGAATTCAAGAGGAATTAAAAACCAATCTGTCGAAAAAATCAAAGAAATCGAAGGGAAATCATTACTAGATAAAATCCCGAAACAATCTTATATCATTGCACTGGATGAACATGGAAAAGAATTTACATCAAAGAGATTTGCTGCGCATCTTAGCAAGTCACTTGTTACTTACAACAAGCCCTTCTACTTTGTGATCGGAGGTCCGTATGGGCTGTCAAATGAAGTACTTGATAGGGCTGATGAAAAGCTCGCACTTTCGAGAATGACCTTTACTCATCAAATGGTGCGTATTATCCTGCTAGAGCAGCTATACCGGGCATTTACGATAATGAAGGGTAAGAAGTATCATTACTAATGTGCAATCGCATCTTGTCTGAAAATCTTTTCTGTATCCTCCTGTAGCAGAACCCATAAAGAATAAATTCCTATCGCTGTTCCAAAGGGAATATTGATCAGATCCAGACAGCTGACTATAATTATAAGAATCCGAGCCCAATTTTTTCTGTGTAGTAATCCTATTCCGCCGATTAATCCGGGAAGAGAAATGACTACTAGCAAAATAGCGAGTGCAGTTCCAACAAAGGTTAATATGCTGGCAGCAGTATAATCCTGAATGCAAACGCCAGTCCCGATCAGAAGAAAATACAGGAATAATGCCATAATAAGGAAGAGCACACTGAATCCTATGTGCAATGCAGCAACGAGTGTAATATGTTTTTGCATAGATGTTCCCTTTCATTTTTCAGAAGATGATTATATTCTAAATGAAGATGTCAATGTTTACTATAACACAAAAAACTTGCATCCAAAACCTATGTATATATTTTATATCGAATGAATGACAGATTGAGGATCTATGGATATTAAAGACCTGATAATCAGAGCTAAGGAAGCGTCTGAGAAATCATACTCACCATATTCCACCTATAAGGTAGGAGCTTCTCTTGTCACATCAGATGGAGAAATATTCACCGGAACGAATGTAGAAAATGCCTCATTCCCTGCTGGTGTTTGTGCTGAAAGAGTTGCTATTTTCGAATCGGTAAAACAAGGAAAAAAGAACTTCGAGGCACTGGCAATTTATGCAGAAGGTGAACATTATCCATTCCCCTGCGGAATTTGCAGACAGGTGATGTCGGAATTCTCACATGACATGAAGATCATTGTTGCCAGAAATGAATATGATTATGTGGTTAAAACGATTTCCGAGCTTCTACCAGATATGTTTAAGTTCGATACATAACTATAATTATTCTGATTAAAACGATTTAATAAAGATAATTTGACATAACAAATACGCTTTTACATTTTGGGATTTGTATTCCCAAATTGCAAGGAGTAATATATGATTAAGCGAGAAATGCAGAATATATTACGAGAAATGATGAATTCGTTTCCCGTTGTAACAATAACAGGACCTCGACAATCAGGAAAGACAACACTGGTAAAACAAACATATCCTGATGCTGATTATATATCACTTGAAGAACTAGACGTACGAGATTTTGCCAAATCAGATCCTAGAGGATTTTTATCACAATACAAAAGTACGGTTATTATTGATGAGATTCAGAAAGTACCTTCGCTTTTATCATATATTCAGACTATTGTCGATACAGAAAATAGTAATGGAAGATTCCTGCTCACAGGGAGCAACCAATTTGAGTATATGAGTACTATTTCACAGTCCTTAGCTGGTAGAAGTGGCATATTAAAATTACTTCCTTTTTCGTATTCTGAAATTTATAATACAAAATATATTAACAAAAATGAAGTGATATATAAAGGATTTTATCCTAGAATTTTTGATCAGAATATACGGCCGGAGTTGTTTTTAAGTAGTTATCTGGAAACTTATGTTGAAAGGGACATTCGATCTCTATCTAAGATTCGGGATCTCATGCAGTTTCATAAATTTCTACAACTTTGTGCAGGACGTACAGGTCAAATATTATCGTACAGTAATATTGCTAATAATCTTGGTATAGATCATAAAACGATAAAAGATTGGATCTCGATCGCTGAAGCAAGTTATATTTTGTATCTGCTACCTCCATTTTATAAAAATTACAATAAACGAATCAGAAAATCACCGAAGTTATTTTTCATAGATGTGGGACTTGCAACTCATCTCTTAGGGATTCAAAATACTGATCAACTGGAAACTCATCCTTTACGAGGAGAATTATTTGAAACCTTTGTCATTATTGAATTTCTAAAGAATGGGTACAATCAAGGAAAAAGAAGTAATCTCTATTATTTCAGAGATAATATTGGGAATGAAGTAGATCTGATATATGAAACTGGATTCGGTCCATTTCCAATTGAAATCAAATCTTCTGAGACATTCAATTCATTTTTTTTAAAGGGAATTGACTATTTTAAACAAATTGAAAGAGATGGCACAAGAGCTGCTTTAATTTTAGGTAATAATGTTAAGCAAAAAAGGAATTCTACTTTAATATTTGGTTATCCATATATACGCGGATTGATTAAGAGTGAGTTAGAATAACTTACTTTATTCTATTATTCTGGAATTATATTTTTTGAATACGAAATTATTTTTGGCACCAGCACGGGCGTTTTCTTTGTATAATCCTCGTAATCTTCCTGACCACCCCATTTTTTATCAGCATATTGTTCCAGCTTAGGAATTCCACTAATTTTAATAAGCAGTAAAGCGACAAAAACCGGTGAGATCAACGTAATCCACTGCCAGCCGCGTAAAACGGGTAATGCAATAACCGCTACTCCTATCCATATCACTATCTCACCAAAGTAATTTGGATGACGCGAGATCGACCACAATCCAGTGTGAATAAATTTACCCTTGTTCTCTGGTTTTGCCCGGAATCTGTTCTTTTGCAGATCAGCAACTGATTCAAACGTAAAACCAACCAACCAAATCAGAATCCCGATATAAGCAAACCAGCTTAAATCCTTTTTAAGAGGAGTAGTAAATACGACAAGTGCTGCAGCCAGCGTAAAAGTTACCCATAACCCCTGCAAGGTCCAGGTGTTAAGAAATCTGAAGAAATGTGGCTTGATATCGTCAAATCGTTGATCCTTACCTGCTTTATGTATTCGTCGAACCAGAAAGGTTCCGAGACGTCCAGCCCAGATTATGACCATGATCATAAGGATTAATGAACGTGCATCAACTTTTGGATTCAGCACAACTGCAATGAGAGTGACTGAAATGTAAGTAATACTTCCGGTGATATCAAATAATTTCTCAGTCTGAAAAAGAAACGACGGTATAAAGACAAGCCACTGAATTACAAATGCCAGCGCCACACAGAAGGCAAAGAGTGGAAGTCCCATAATCTGTGATATGTTATATTGGCTCCCTGCAAACGCAATACCAATTCCAATTAAAATAACGATCGGTAATGTAACTATCGTCTTGATATCTTCCCTGTTCATGATCTACTCCTTAAGTTTTTTCCAATGATTGTAATTATAAAGGAACCAAATGATTGATACATGCAAAATTATAAAAAAGATTATGAATGTAGTCATAAACCCTGAAGGGAATTGAGTGCTCAATCCGGATGACATAAAACGAATATAGGTAATGAGTGTGAAGAGACTTTTTACAATACTGATCCCAAACATAATTGCAACAATTACTGCAGAACTCTTTAACTTCTTTCGATCATTTGGTAAAATTTTTATATATGATGTAATAACAATAAAAAGTAAAACAGCCTGTATAAATCCTGCTATTCCTTCTGCAATGAATGCTCCTGAGTATTCGATCATATTCCGGATGAAGGTTAGTCTGAGAACAAATTGTATAATGAAAAAGACGATCAATAGCTTCATGGATGTCGCTAGCTTCTTATGCTTATGTTCTTCTTTGTAAAAATAATACATAAAAACGATAATGATTATGCCAACAGCTACAGAAAGAACACGTGTGATTTCATAAACAAAGGAAATATCAAAAAAGCTTGGAAAAAATGTTCTGCACAACTTGAATATGATTTCGTAGATTAAAGCTATGATAAGTGCTACAGATGAAGTTTTAATATTCATTTCATACTCCCTATATGATTATTCTGAGAGAATTATTACTTCATTAAATGTTCGTCAAGCCAATTGAGTATTTGTTCTCCGGATATCATGACAGCTCCCATCTGGCAGTGCTCTTCAGCTGCTGTTTCTGTGGTAAACAACATGTACTCTTTGGGACAGGTAAGTGCTTCATATAATTTCTTTGCCTGTCCTTGCAGGTCATGATCTTTTTCGGAATCCACCACGAGCATTTTGCAGGTTATCTTATCAGCAATGTCTTTTAGACTGTATGATTTCAACATCAAAAGTAATTCGGACGGAGATTGTGCATGAAAAGTAAACATTCCATTATCAAAAAAGAATTCAAGTTCCACATTATCTTTTATTATTTCGAGCATCTGCTTGTCGAATACTCTTCTGGCTTTAAGATCATTCAGCATTTTCTCTGTACCCTCAGGGAATTTTGAGATCATACTTTCATAGAAATCATAAATACCTCCATTGGCAATACAGACCTTGATACGATCTTCAAATGCAGCTGCCCGAGGGGCAAAATAGCCCCCAAAACTGATACCCATAAGTCCAATTCTGTCCGGATCAACAAATGATAATTCAAGGGCGTAATCAACTACCGGTGCAACTACAGATTCCCAGTCTTGGCGGAAAGGGATTTTTTGCTCGCGGATGACACCACCCTGTCCCGGTCCCTCAAACAGCAGACAATTGTATCCTCTTTCAACCGCAAGTGCTCCGATCTCAAAATAAATCTCTTCAGCAGTACCATCAAAACCACTATGAAGGATCAAGAGTGGTCTCTTCACCTCTGATGAATCAACCAAGAGGAGATATCCTGGAAGGGCTGTTTTCTCAAAAGGTATCTTAACAGGTTGGATCGGAAATTGAGAAAATACTGCACCTTTTTGAAACATGTCCCTGCTTTTTTCCCATGTTTTTACAATCCTCTTGTCTTTCGAATTTGAATTGAGGAAAAACATTGCAGTTCGATAATAGTTAGATGATCGGTAAAATGCTTCTTTCGCACTTATCTCGTGTCCTTCTTTTAGGAATTTTTCAGCAGCTTTTTCAAGCCGTTCTGCCGTCCTATTCCACTCGCTGAACCAGCTTTTATTGTTTGATTCTTCGATGTTGTACGCTGTGCTCAGGCATTCGCCGATATCAGCGCCACCCGTACAGCTATACCCCATGGTTCTAGGCAATTGAAAGGAATATTGATAATCGCCAAATACAACCTGCATTGCATTTAGACTTAAAGTGAAGATAAGGATCATAATAAATGTAATAAAGAATTTTTTCATATTATCCTAATAATTTTGTGCCGATCAATCCGATAAGGAATCCCAACATTGCTCCAAGTGTAGGTTCCCAACGTTTCTCTGCTTTTGATAACGGAGCAATATCCTGGAAAATCAAATAAAGTATGCCCCCAGCAGCAAAAAGCATGATCCCTTGGGTTAGTCTAACCTGATTCACCAATAAAAACCTTCCTGCGAGTGCTGCAATAACACCAAAGAAACTGAGTACGAAAAATATTATCAAAATTTTCTTGGGGGATTGATTGCTTTTCCGCAGATCAAAATACGCATTACACGATTCGGGTAAATTCTGTAGACCAATAAAAAACGCAAGAAGCATACCTAATCTGTGATTATGCATAAAGGTCGCACCCAGTGCAATAGCTTCCGGAATAAAATCCATCATCATTGCCATTGTCTGAGCCAGCACTCCCTGCCTTTTTGCAATACTCTTGTCCAGAAGAAAAAAGACAAAAGCACCAGTTGCGAATATTATAGCCATTACAAGCACAGAAAATGTTTGGATTGCTTCTGGTGTGAGCACAAACGCTATGGCAGCCATCAGAATTCCACCACCAAATGCGATCGTCCAATGCAGTGTATAGGTCTTGATCTCTTTGGAGATCAGCTTTTCAAATGTTCTCGCAAGCAGCCCGCCAAGGAATATAGTAATTCCTGCAAAGAGCGAGTATATTATTATCCCGTTGAGCTGTTTCATTGCTTCAAAAATGTCATTTCTTCATGGATGGTCAATATTAACATAAGCTTGTGGGAACTTGTGACTGATTCTATATATTTATTAATTTTACTCTAATGAAGTATCAGAGATGATCTGCCGATCCTTATTGATGACCATCATACGTACATGAGGATATTCATGGGGTGGATTATCTGGATAATAGGTAAACTCTGTTTCCACGAAAGTTATGTAAGAATAGTTGATATGGATGCAGCCATCTTCATATTCATCAAAGGAAATAGTATCAAGCTCATAAGTAGTAGAACTCATATGACCGTTTGTGCTTCCATACTCGCCAAGCTTTTCAATGTCCTCAATGTGCTTTCGGACAATTGCTTCGACTTCTTCTTTTGTCATCATTTTCATTTATAATCAACTCCCGATAATGGATAATATGTTTTTCTGATAATAAATAATAAAAACATTACGAATACAAAGACTAAAGATATTAGTACTCTCATTAACCACGTAATCCAGAATTCAAGGTTCATAATCAGCTGGAAAGTACAATACAAAAAGATTGCAGCAGCAACTATTATCGCAAAAAGAATTATAAAAAATATGAACCTTCTCATAAGGAATTTTTATGGCAAGATTAGGTGCACGTTCTCCACACTGTCAACATAGAAAAACCGACCCGAACCCATAACATCGTAATGGATAAAGGTATATTTTTTGTATGCCACTTCTTTTCCATTCAATTCATTATCTTTACAGTATGTCCTGAGTTTCTGCTCCTGTACTGAATCAATCACAGCCCTGATACATTCTCCAATTTCTGCAAGCATCAGTTCTTCTTTGGATGGTTCATATTGTTCAGGTAATCCGCCCAAGATAATATTACCCTCAACGGTTTTACCTGGATTTTTTCTGGCTTTGATAAGATAAGCATCAAACATATCGATCAATTCAGCGAGGTTTTCAAACTTCGCTTCAGGAATCTTCTTAAGATCATTCAGAATTCCTGGCATATAATCAGTAACCACATCAGGTGTTTTCTTGGGTTGATAATTCCCATATACCGAGTGTGTGTATATTTCTTTATCAGTTTGCTGACCTGCTGGAATGTATAATAATCTTCTTAGAAGATCACAATAAAAGAATTGAATTCCTACATGCAATTTATAAGATATAAAAAGGTCTATGAGTTCGTTCTTATATTGTTCGTAATACTTTATCCTCTCATCAATGTCGTTCGCGGAGCTTGCAGAAAGAACATAATCTTCGAGCTTTCGCAAGAGCTCATCCTGAATATCGATCACTGCATATAGCTCTGCAGCATCACCTGCTTTTATCCATGAAGAGATAACCTTACCTATATCGGGAATCATAGAAACGTAGATCATAGTATTACTGAACTCATTCTTAAAGATCATTGGATCAAGATGCGCGCTTCCCGGAACTGCTATACTAAGATCTGCAAGGTAAGGATACTGTCTCATTGACATGACCTGGTAGTTATCCCCCAGTGTATATCCTTCTTGATAGTCTATCCTTTTTGCATACTTCTCGATTTCAAAAAATTCTTCAATAAAGGTAGTAATCTTCTCTTTCAGCACAACTTCATGTTCAGTTTCGTCGGGAGTGGTCACCTGATTAATTATTGCAAAAGGGGATACGCATAGCATTTCAGGCAATCCGAAAAACGAAGAAATATCGTTTTGTTGGTTTGTCAATGACATATCAATCCAGGGAATGAAAATATACGTCAGTAACGTCCTGTTGCTTTCTAAAGTAACAAACTCGACATGCATCGCCTGTACATTTCCATGCATCCCAATAAGTTCCAGATTTCGCCATGAAGTCTTTACCTGGATGTTATCCACTTCATTGAAAGAAGGGAATAATTTTAACGCAAGTACAAATAGGTTGATCCACGCAGTGTAGTGTATCATTTAGTATACATCCTGTTGAAATTCATGAGCTGAAATCCACCTTATATGGTCCCTTTGGTTCTTTCATCTCTTTGGAAAAATCGATCCTTATACTCGGAAGAAATATAAGTTCAGGGATGGATTTACTGCAAAGTTCCTCTGCTTTATGTGTGTTTTCGACCGGGATCCATCTATAGATCTGCCCATCATTCCCCTCTTCCCAATCAACTTCTTCTTCAAATAGATAGAGATAGAGCTGACCGCATTCTTTACATTGGAGAATCTTTCTCGAGGAATGAGAATGCTGATCAAGTATTATAATGCATTTCAAGGAATCATGTAAAACTTTTTCTGTAAGATTCTCTTGGGTCCAGATACAACAACTGATCCTGCTGCTTTTATTATCAGTCATTCGAAACTGGTTTCCTAATATGGTTTGAGTCCATCCAGCCGGGACGTCCTTCTCGTATGAATTTCACCATGCCATTCTGTATACAAATCTCAACATCATAATTTTTGTAGTAGATATTTCTCAACTGAGGACTCTGCCCCAAATATTCAAAATATTCATTTCCAAGCACAGCTTCCATCTCTGCTTCAGATGTGCCGTATTTAACATCCTTATATTGCCCAGCATATAGTTCATCCAGATCATCCAGATGAAATATCCTGTCTAGTTGTTTTGTTCTTGGAAAGATTATGTTTTTCAGCAGCACAAGATAATGATGCCAGCGGGATGAACCATATTCGAAATAGAAAGCAACATTCACCGAATCTCTTGAAAATCCATCAACTTTATGCTCAATCTTATGATCTGCATGTAGTACAAAGTGGGGATCATTCTGAAATTCTGGAGAAATACGTCCATCCTCATGCTTCTGCCAATCCTCGAAAAGTGCAGCAAGCTCATTAATAAAGGATTGTGTGATCAAATCATCTTCCAGCAAAGTAAAGTATTGCTCAAGTTCTTGTTCGGGAACTCTATCCTCTAGCACGAAATTCACGTAATAATCTCCTGTATTGACCGGCTTATACCACTGTTCTTCTGCCATAAGATTCCTTTGCATCGAAATACAACATAATAACCAAAATATCTTCAATAACTTGCTACGTAATGCCAACATAAAGCAAGTGAATTTTGGGTTGTTACTCTGTCAATTTTTTGTAGCAATACAAGCAATCGTGTAATACTTTTCGTACAAAACTTTTTGTACTCCAACATTGGGAATTGATCATTGATTATTGGATATTTTTATAGATCGGTGATTGTATTACTATTTAGATCTCTTATTTTCGTCGCAACGAAGGTAACCGTACCTGATTCAGTAGTATTGCCGGGATTGGTGACTGCTGTGTAGTCACCAGTTGCAGTTACCTCTTCCCCCGAAACGTTGAATGCATCAAAATCAATCGTGATCTCTTCTGTATAGGCTTGATCATAAACTTCATATTTAACTTGGAAAGTGGTAGTTGTAACGGTAAAAGTAGTTCCACTTAGCGTTCCTTCAAATTCAGCTTCATAGGTTGCGCCTCCAACCGTTATTGTTCCCTCAATTTTTCCATGATCACCATAATCGTAGAAGGTGGCATCACCTGATCCATAATAGGTACTCACTTCGGGATACGTCTCGTTGTAGGTTATCTGAACTGCGTAATTGGTCGCGTCTGATGAACCATCTCCTCCTGATTTCGAACAAAAGGACAAACCAATTACCATTAGAAGCAAGAAAGCTATTTTTACTTGAGCATAAAACCTGCAATGAGTTTTTCTATTCATTTTTTCCTCCATGAAATGTGTCATATCCTTGATGAGCAAATGGTAGAAAGATGCATTTAATGTCAACTTTATCTTAGATAAGTTTTGATATAATGATTCTGTGGGTAACAGGGTGACAAATTTTGTTGGAATCGATAATAATTAAATTGTTCTTTCAATAATTTCAATAATATAATTAAATACATGCCTTATTATTTGAATTACTTTTCAACTGCCTCGATATAATCCTCAGGACTCAACACCGTATCGTATAGACCGATCTGTTCACCTTCGTGTTTATTAATTCCCATGTACTCAAGACTGGCATCTTCATAACGCTTAAATTTATATACAGCATCATTCATTAAAGCATTATTAAATACACCAAGACTTACTAACAACTCAAAATCTTCTACAGTAAGACCAGTTACTTTTTTGAAAAGACCAGGTTCAAGCTGTGTTATTACATCTTTAAGGCAACGTTCACGATAATCTGTGAGATACATGAAAAGTGGAATACGAGTAGCAAATTTAATAAGTTTCTCCTGAATCTTTTTACGTTTGCTTTTATATTCCTTTTCTTCTTCTGTTAGTTTTTTCTTTTCCTTTTTTGTAAGATCTTCATCGTTCTTTTCTTTGCGAACTTTATTTACTGCTTCAGATTTATTTATTATTGTTTCAATATCCTGATTCAAATTTCTGAAACCCTCGATACTCTCTAGTGCTTTCATTGCAGCTTCATTACCCATTAATCTTTTCAAAGTTGCATTATCTACATTAACTAAAAGAGCGCTTTCCCATCTTCGGGCAAGAAGTGTGGCTGTAGTACCACTCATTGCGATATCAAGTACACCAGCTGCGTCGATACGTTTCATAGAGCTACCATCGTATGCAAGTACTGGAAGGAATTTAATAAATTCATCTACCTTCTTCTCGGGATTTGTTTCATCTACATTTAGTCTGCAACTATAATCTGCAATCTGCCTGAGTGCTCTGTCCGGTGCAAAATCAAATATGTAGCACTCTTTTTTAATGATCTCCTCGTCATTTGGATGAAGACCATCTGGATTTGTGATCGTCCAGGGAGATTGTACACGAAATGCTGCCTGGAAATATGTTTCAGGGCTGGATGAATTCCTTAGCATAAATATCCCTGTCCATGGTCTTACTGTAACACCTGTTGTAAGTTTACCGCATGAAAGAGTTATTGTCTTTGATTTCAAAGGATCATCCATTTTTTGTAATACAGGTGGTAAAGCATCAGCCCCAATCCCAGCTCTGGGACCAGCAGATACAATAATTTCATACGAATGATAAAATGAGTTTTGTCTTTGTTCCATCAGATTACGCATTGCATAACAAGATGCTACATTGGGTAAAAACCAGAAAGTGTGAGAGAGTACATTTAATAGGCGAACATCTGAATACGGAAATGGTGGTTTTTTAGCTCCCATTTTTAGATTATCTATAGTTGTAGCTTGAAAAGAACCTCGTATAAGATTTAACCATTTTTGAACTTCTTCTTCATACTTAAATTTAGCTTCTCTACCCTTTCCTTCAGCAGAGAAGAAAACATTCAGATCAAATTCATCAAATTCACCTTGAAGTGCAATATCTCTAATTGCCTCCGGTAGTTGATAGGTCATCAGTACCATGAGTGGTAAACAAGCGTAGGGATTGTTAACACCCTTCCATTCTTCTTTAGCTTTCTGTTCATCAGAATAGGTCCAATTGAAGATCTGGTCTTCAATAAATTCACCTGAAGCTATGGCTCTAAATGGAGTTCCTGAAAGATACAAATAATGATCTGTAGTAATGGGCATCATTTCTTCATTAAAATCGATATCAGAAAAACCAGCTTCCTTTAAGATAGATTTGTTCTCCTCGATAACTTCCTTGTCATCTTCATTTAAAAATAACCCTTTTGCTCTATCACGCCAAGCACCGAAATGATATTCATCCAATATCACACAATCCCAGTTTATACTATGCACCCATTCATTCTTGGTTTTAATACCACCAGTACTCTTATTTTTACCCAAGTAATCCTGGAATGATCCAAAACAAACAAATGGAATATCAGTATCCGCATCTTCATAACTTAGACCATTATGAGATATAAATTGCCATCCCTCGAAATCCACATGTTGTTTAAGATCAGATTCCCATGCATGTTCAACAGCTGGTTTGAAAGTGAGAACCAATATTTTATTCCAGTTCATTTTTTTTGCTAACTGATATGCAGCGAACGTTTTACCAAAGCGCATTTTTGCATTCCATAGGAAATGAGGAGTTTTATCCGATTCATCTTGTTTAGCAGATTGAAAATATGCTGAAGTTTTTTCTATGGCTTCAACTTGTTCTGGACGCATTGTGAAATCGAGAGTACGATTTTCCTCTATTTCTTTTCTGTCGCGAACTGAAATAATAGCTTCTTTCACTTTATTTAATGAGCATGCAAACCACTCTCCTTCAGGGTTCTGAACACCCATCTTACGCAAACATCTATGTATATCATGATCTGTAAAAGAGGTGCCGTCATTTCGCATTGCAGATTCTTCAAGGAGTATCCTATATGGCAGCTTGCCTGGACGTTTCGTTGGATATTGTTGTTCAACTCTTGTTTTAACATCTATCGCAGTATATCCGACTTTCAATAGATTAGAATATTGAGGATTTGTATCTTCATACGCATAAATTTTAGGAATTGAATCTGACCGTGGTGGAAAGAAACCTCTACTCATCTTCGTTCACCATAGGTCGGATTTTTGATTCGATAAAATCAATCTCTTCCTGTGTTAGATCATATCGTTTATATAATAATTCATCTGTCCATTTTATTTTAGTATCAACATATGGAACAAATCTGAATTTACTTTTTGTAATATTTTGAGTTAGGAGTATGGTTGATATCAAAAATCTACAAAATTTAGTCTTTAAGTAAAAAACTAAATTATCAGCTTCTTCTTTATTATCAAACCATCCTGCAATTAAATAGGATTCAGTGCAGATTGTATTAGGAGGTAGAACTTCTATTCTTGATAAAACTCTTTTTGTGCCATCTCTACTTGGTTGACCTGCATGTTCACTAGCTGTTTTAGATAAAAGAACCTTCCACTTATCTATAAGTTCTTTACCATGTGATATTGCATCAGATGAAATTTTGCATTCACCAGAACTACTTATTAAAATTAGATCTCCATTATTGTGACCTTTATTATTTGCTGTTATGCCAAATGGCATCCTACTTGAAACAATAGAATCAAGATATTTTGAATCCCTTTTAATAACTTTCTTGATTATATCAACTGAAATATTATCTCTAATAAAATTATCAAATTCATCAAGATATCTTTCTGAAACAACTGATTTACCATTTCTGAAAGATGTTATTTCGCAAATTCCCTTATTATATCTGTCCCATAAAAAATAACATACACCTCCTGCGATATCAACACCTGGAAAACAATCCCTTGAATCTTCAAAATCAATAAGTTTTCTTATTCTTTTATCCCCTAGCATTTCTGATCTAAAACTATCTAATCCTTTACCGCCAGAGTACCATCTTGATGGAACAATCATACATAAATATCTTGGATTCAATTTCATAGCTTGTTCAATAAACATATTGTAAATTGGTTTAGCACTCGACCCAGTACCACCTCCATCATTTAATTGATAAGGAGGATTGCCAATAATTACATCGAATTTCATGTTAAAAATCTCCTCAGGTCTTGTTGTATGTATAAACTCATACGCATGGGTTTCAAGATCGGGACCTCGTTTATAATTCTTTTTACTGGCACCACAATATATGCAGCGACCTTTTCCCCATGTATGGTTTATACGATTAAATAAAATATTTCCTTCAGAATTATCAAAATTCTGGCAAACTGAATATTTACCGTCGGCTTTTTTAGTACAATATACTGAACGCCTGGAAAGAAGTGCAGTAATCTCTGTAATTGCTATGCCAAAGAGCTGTTTAGTAAAAATATGATCAATACGTTCCTGAATATCAGGAATCTCCTTTTGTAATCCTTTATCAAGTCGCTTGGCAATTTCACGAAGAAAAACTCCTGTTTTACAAACAGGATCGAGAAAGGTAGTTTCTTTGCTTTCAAAGAGTTCTTGTGGAAGTGTATCCAGCATTTCATTAACGAGTTTGGGAGGTGTGAATACCTCATCGCTACTCAGGTTTGCCAGACAATTCAATACATCTGGATTATAGTTAACTCTCATATGGTTCCCCTAGTTTAAGAAAATGCATTAAAGGAAACTCTTTAATCGGTTGCGGAATCAAACATTTTTCACCAAGATCAGAAAACATGTTCGTTTGCTTCGATGTGCTGAACATTGAAGTTTGAGTAGACTCATCTCCATAACCCAGTAGTTCACCAAAAGAGAAATCACGTCGTTTGATTTTGACATCATTTACAAGAGACCATTCTGAAAAAATAATGGAATGGGGATTATTACCGATAGTTCTCAAAGTCAACGCATCTCCCTGTATTATGTTGAGGTTTAAAATATATTTTATGGAATTTCTTAATGCTGCTTTTGTTTTATCTCGAAACATTTTTTTATACAACGTGTTAAAAATATCATAGAGACGCTTTTGACATTCAAGGATATTATCTTCCAATAAATCTATTCCATAAATTGAAGATACCGCAAGTAGAGAATATTTTTCGAACTCAATCTGGCTTTTCTTGTATCGTTTCTCAACGACTTCAAGTTTTCTCTTAAGAATCTCTGTGAGAAAATTTCCAGTACCGCAAGCAGGTTCAAGAAAACGCGAATCGATTCTTTCGGTTTCATTCTTCACGAGATCAAGCATTGCGTTCACTTCTCGTTTTCTGGTAAAAACCTCACCGTGTTCTGTTACACGTTGTTTTGAAATGATGTTTCTTTCTGCATCATCAGAATTTTTTTTCATAGATCACTGATAAACCAATATATTAATCATCTACAATGTGAGAACTTCTTATTTCATTTACTCTGTCAATTTTTTCAAAAATCTGAAACACTCCTAACATTTTCTATAGATGTTCTCTCGTACAAGTCCACTGCATGACCGAAAGATAGAAGTTGAATCCACTTTTCTTGTGATGAGTCTTTAATCTGGGGATGTGCAATCTTGGTTTTGTTGGGACTGTTAGTCGTCTCGTTAAGTGAATGATCTCGATTGATCAACAGGTACCCACACAGAAACTGATCGTCCTTTGCACTTGAATTCTCCCCAGCCTTCACCATTTGTAGTCACGGTTTCCTTAATGTGTTCTGTAACGTCTCCATATGTAACGTCGGGAGAACCGGTATTCATAGACTTAGCACTGTCCGCATCATTGCTAAGTAAGACCGCCAGACCCCCGGAATGCTCTGCGTTCCCGGTACGAGTCCACCCAATACAGTTTTGGTGGTCGAAGTAATCGTTCTGTTCCCCGAAAGCATAAGTGCGACGCACTCCAAGGAAATGATCAATAAGCCACTTGTGGCTTGGCATTTTAATGTCGTATTCATGCCCATCTTTACCGATGCCTCTGTATTCTGCTCCGTAGTAATCGGGAAAAAAGATGCAGGGATAGCCATCACGACGCAAGAGGATGATTGCATACGCCAAAGGTTTGAACCATGCCTCGACGACCGACTCGAGTGACTGCAAAGGTTGGGTGTCATGATTGCTGACGAGGGTCACAGCCATATCTGGATGATCCTTGACTAGGCTTCCGTCAAGAATGGTTCTCATATCATATGCCTTCTCTTCACGCCCTGCAGCAGCAAAGCTATAGTGTAGACCGGCATCGAAGAGCATGAGATTGCCGTCAGTTGCCTTGAGAAAATGTTCTAACGCCTTGTCGATCCCCGACCAGTATTCTCCTACAGCAAAAAGTTCACGACTGCTATGGTTGCGCACATGATTGAGCCATTCGACGAAGAAGTCGGCACCAACATGCTTGACAGCATCAAACCGAAAACCGTCGACACCGGTCAGTTCGCTATACCATTCACCCCAGTAAAGCAGTTCCTTTCGGACATCAGGATTCGCGATATCAAGGTTGCAACCCATGAGGTAGTCAAAGTTGCCTTTCTCTTTATCGACTTCGTTATGAAATGCTTTTCCCTGGAACAGGTAAACAGCCGGAACGTCACTTGCCATGGCATTAGTGTCAACAGCATTGAAGTGCCACCAATGCCACTGCAGTGATGAGTATTTCGTCCCCCGACCAGGAAACATGAAGTGGGTCCATGCCTTGATGAGTTGCAGTTCACCGATGGCTTCATTGCGATTATCAGGATCGTATGGAGTAGCATTGAACTCTTCCTCCTCGTCACCTCCCAACTTGTGGTTGAAGACAACATCGGCGTACACTTGCATTCCCACCTTATGAGCGGCTTGAATTGCGTGAAGATACTCATCGCGAGTTCCGTACTTCGTGCGTATCGAACCCTTCTGATCAAACTCGCCAAGGTCAAAAAGATCATAGACTCCGTAACCGGTATCTTCAGTTCCAGCTGCGCCTTTGTACGCTGGTGGCAACCACACTGAGGTTATACTTGCTTCTGATAGTGAAGCTGCCTGCTCCACAAGTTGCTTCCAAAGCGAACCGTCTGCTGGCGTGTACCAGTGAAAAAATTGCATCATGGCGCCGTTGTATTCCTTCATTTTGTTCATCTCCTACAGGAATAAATATCGTTAACACGCTAAAAAACGTACTACGGTTATCATATTTATCATTCCATTCGATTTTTTTATTAGTGAGCAGAAAATTCCCTGTCAATTTTTGGACAATGCAGACACACTCCTAATATTTTCTGTAGATGTACTATTGAATGACCTTACCTTAGAGATTGAACCTCTTTTCGGGTGATGATAAACTTCTTTGAACTGCGGATGTAATGTCATTCATCTGGCGAGTCATTTGGTGTTGCCTGCATAGGGTTATTCGACAAGCTTCCGCTGTGGTGTATATCCTTCTCAAATAGAAACCAACGTATAGCTGTTTCGTAGTCCGTGAAGGCATCAATAAGGAAGCCACGATTATGAGAGCATGTTTCAAGGAATGAGGCGGTATCGAAATCGACACCAGGCATTACAAGTAGAGCCACTTTCCCGCGGAATGTGTCACCATGCTCCCAGAGCTCAGAGGCAAGCTGGTATATATCGATTGTGGACATTTTCCAGTTAGAATCACGAAAATCAACGAGGAGATCGTAGTCTACTGGACTACGTTCCGCCTTCGCTATATCAATCAGAAGTTGTCTGCTCGAGGACATGTCAATGATTCCCTCAGGAGTGACTTTAATGAATTCCCTTATTGTTACGATCTTTATCTTTGTTGCCATTTCTTTACTTCCTTATTTTAGGACTAATAGTTTTCAATTCGACGAAGAACGTGATACTAAACTTACATTTATAATTCATAACTTATAACTATTAATAATATTTACTATCATAGACATACAAATTATACTAATGAGTGGAATGTTCGATGTCAACTTTTTCAAAAAAACATTGCCAGGAATTTTCTTACTTTTTCTTTACATATATCAATTGGCAGGCGATCGATACATGGAAGATTCTTCACCTTTTAAAAAAGCTTTGGACATCTCAACTAACCGGATCGTGTCTGCATGCGTTAAGTGTGGGAAAAAACTATTAGCCCTCAAAGCGTTACTGCGCCATCATCGATGAGTTAACACAGCATAACCTGAAAAAGCCCAAACATGAGTGGTTCTGTTATAAGAATATCTTAGTCAGAATCCTGTGCGTTTATTTGTTCTTTTCAGATAGCGGGGCCATCAAGGAAGTTACTATCCGGTTCACGTCCGCTCGTGTCCAACCTCTAGATTCCAGCATGTTGAGTGCATCTTGGAGCGAATCTTCGATCGCTACATTTACATATAGTCTCGGCAGTTCATTATTGACCTTGACAACAGATGAATTCACGGCACGTGCAAACGAGTTAAACGATGCATCTGACAACGCTTGACGATAGGCGAAAATATGGTCAGGTTCTTTAGCAGTAGTCACATGAAGCCGGCCGATGTAGGTAATCTGCTGTTCCTGAACTTCGAACTCCCATGCCTGCGCATCCCACCCCTGGGGCTTCGACGTTGACATGAAGCCACCGGCTTTACCGGCGTATATCTTTAGAACCCAATACTTCCCAACTGGAAGATGCCTGACAACGTATTCCTCTTGGTTTGCCATAAGAGGAATACGGTATTGTTTCATGCTAGGAAATTTTTTCCCCAGCAAAATCCAGAAATGTTCGGGATGGTCTTTCCACTGCGGCACGGGTTCAACAAAAAAGGAGCCTACTATGGTTCCCTCACCCGCGCCTGTTTCCCTGGGATTGGCAGGATTGTCGAGGAGTGAGGTAGCGCACCCTCCCCCTAAAGCTAACACAAGAACAGTAGCTAACAGATACAAACCGAATTTCTTACACGCCATTGTGCTCAAGTCCGTTAACATATTAATTCTCCTTTCTGCCTAATTATGTATAACCACACCAGCAGGCATGATAACATACTTATTAACACTATTCATAATATAAACTTAATTATTATTCAGTAAAATTCCAGCAATGCTAAAAAATAATACCTTTTCCCTCTGTCAACTTTTTCACAATAACATTTATGGTTTACAAGTTGTACTTTTATGAATGATAAAGTATAAGTTCTGATGATGTTAATGGATAACGCCAGCTTCATCTTCGATCGCGTCAGCTGATTCGGCGGCTTTACCGACTTGTTGGGTGGAGTCGTCCTACCCTTTAGACTTTTCTACGGATTGTTGCTTCTTGGCATAGTTACCCCCTAACGATTATCGCCATAATCAACCAAAATGCACCAACACCAACGAGTGCTCCTCTAAAATCGGAAAGCAACGCAGCACCTATGCAAAGAAGTGCAAGCAGCATGAAAGCTCAACCTGACTGAAAAAACTTCTTCATTACACTTTCTCCTTTTATGATCCGATAGAATTTCTAGTTTCCTAACGTCTCAGATCAGCATTTGACGCATAAGCGACAATATGCTGGATGTGGTTGTTTATGCTGTTTCTATTTCAATTTCCACCATAGGCGATTTTTCTTTCTTGAATCATCAACATCGGATAACTAGTTCTCTTTAATGACTTCCAGTCCCTCTTTCTTCAGGGCGGCATCCAAGCGCTGGGATGAATAAAACTTCAGAGCACCATCAACCAACATCTGCAACAAGAACCGAATGGCATCACCCTGATCAATGTCGACTTCCTGGCGAACGATCCACACTTGATAGGCCGTAGGATTCACCTTGTCGATAAACGAACTTTTGTATGGCGGATTCTTGACAAGCAACGTGCGTGTGACGATCTGAGATAGATTAGGGTGTTGGGTAATTGCTGAGGTCATCTGTGTGTAAAATGCCAAAATGTCATCATATTCCTCTTTGACCGAACTCTTCTCCGCAATTTCCCATTTCTTTCTTTGCACTCGGAACACGATCTCGCTACCAGTGGGCAAGAGAGCTTCACATTTCGGACATTTAGTCCGCTTAAATTGCGCATACATATCTGGTATTCCGGGAATATGACAGAACAGCAATGCCCCACATCCAGTGCATTCAATGAAGTAGCGCATGGGATTAGAGGAACCGATGTAACGCTCGAGCTTGAATCCAGGACCTTTTGAAACGCAAGACCTACATCTCACGAATAAGGTATGGGATGAAAATACAGGAGGAAAGCGTTCAGTCGTGAATGGTACATTGGTTTCTCCACTCATCAGGCAATATTCCTTCATTGCTTATTCTCCTTTCTATCAATCTGCGGTAATCGCTTCGCATAACTAAGGATTAGCACGTCGCCAAGTGTAATAACAAACTTATATACAATTTTCATTGTATACACCCAATTATTATTCAGTAAAATTCCAGCAATAAAAAAAATAATACCTTATTCCTGTGTCAATTTTTTCACAAAAACATTGCCAGGATTTTTCTTGCTTTTTTACTTCATATATTAACAGGTAGGCGATCGATACATGGAAGATTCTTCACCTTTAAAAAAAGCTTTGGACATCTCGACTAACCGCATCATATCTGCTTGTGCAGGTGCAGGGAAAACCTACGCCCTTTCCAAACGGTACTGTGCTATACTCGACGAGTTCACCAAAAGAAACCTGATAAAAACAAAGAATGAATGGCTTGGTTTCAAGAATATCCTGGTGATCACGTTCACGAACAAAGCTGCTGCGGAGATGTCACGCAGAATTTATAAAGATCTCCAGATACTGCTGAGAGGTGAGGAAATACAAGAACTCAAAGCTCAAGGCGTTTCACTTGGACAGCATATTCGACATGCACCTGAGAAATATAAAAACTGGTTACGTTCCACCTTCTCTCAAAACTATATCATGACGATCGATGCTTTTTGTGGAACAGTGCTCAGAGAACACGCCTACTTGCTGAATATCGATCCGCAGTTCAAAACCTCGGACGAATTACTTGCTCAAAAGCTCTATCGGGAAACGTTGAACGAATTTCTCAACAGGCAAAGCAAAGCGCTCCGTCCTGAGTTGAAACGAATCCTGCAATATACTGATAAGAATGGCATCATTCAGTTCTTCAACTACTTTGATAAAAATAAAGTTTTTCTCGAAGAGTGGCTCGCGTTCGTGGAAAAGCATTCTGATGAGGATATCTACCAGCGCTGGCTTGATCTATATTTACCTGAATTCGATGTTGACCTGCTTGAGCGTGAAGCAACAAAAATCACACAAAATTATGAATTTATTAAAGAGGGAGAAACAAATTCACTTGTATTGCTCAAAGACAAGCTGGAGAGAATGCCTGAAGATACTGAACAGGAGCGGCGACGATACTTCATGGCTGAGATACTCCCCTATTTCCTCACTCACAACAAAACCTATTATAAAGGAGCATGGTCAGTTCAGAAAAAATCAAGTTTTATCGAAGAACATGTTGCCACGCATTTCAAAGAAAATACAGAAGATCTTCTCGAAATTATTCAAACCCACATTCCAGAGAACAAAGTACTTTTATATCCATCACTTGAAGATAAAATTTCTATTAAGGTGTTCAAGGATTTGATCACGTTGTATGCTGATTTCGAGGATGCACTCTGGAAAACACAGACAAGAAAGAACTACCTCACCTTTAATGATGTGATCATCAAGACAAGAGAACTGCTGACAGAGAATGAGAATGTAAGGAAGCAGTATTCAGATCAGTTCAAGCATATACTCGTTGATGAATTCCAGGACACGAACAGTCTTCGCTGGGATATTATCAAACAGATTGCGAAGAAAGAGGATGGGAACCTTCGTGAGAAAGGTTTGTTCATTGTGGGCGACAAAAAGCAGTCGATCTATAGATTCCAGCAAGCAGATGTTGAGGTAATTAATGTCGCCCAGAAGGAACTTGAAACAGTCACTCCTGAAGCATTGATCTCTTTTAATGAAAATTATCGCTCAACACGAACTTATATCGATCATGTCATTAATCCACTCTTCACTAAAATTTTTACAGAACCAGCTTTTGATTTCGAAGCATCCTTTGAGAAAACGACCTTCCCTCCAAATAGAAAAGAAGAAATAATCGATACTGAACATGTGTGTGATATCAGCTTTGTCGAAGAAGATCCGACTCAAGATGGATATTATACCCCAGCATACCATGCAGCATATCTTGCTAGACAGTATCTTAGCTGGGCTGAGAAGCAAAAAATCGAAAGTGATGTGTTCGTTGGTGTGTTGCTCAGAAATTTTATTCATATTCATGAATATCTCCGAGCCTTCCAGGAGCTGGATATCCCCTTTCAGATCATTGGAGAAAAGAACCTCTTCAATCAACAGGAAACGTATGATCTTTTCCATTTCATCAGCGTTCTGATCAATCTTCACGACGATACTGCTCTGGTCGGATTGCTCCGCAGTCCATTTTTCTGTGCAGAAGATACACTTGTATATCGTTGCAAGAAACGAAATAAAGAACAATCAATCTTCAGTTATATATCCCATGAGAGTGAATATGAATCGACTGTTCAGACTATCCAACAGTGGCGGCAACTTGCTCAGAAATTATCTGTGAATGAGTTACTGCATGACATCCTGTCAGATGCGCATAGAGAACTTGGGTATGTGAGCGAAGTAGGTGGCAGGCAGCGTCTGGCAAATCTGGATAAACTGCTGCATGTGATCAAAAAGCTTGAACTTGACGGAGCAAGTATGCAGGAACTTCATGATTACCTTGCGTACCAGATACGCTATAAAAGTGAGGTCGCGCAGGCGGATATTCCGGAACCTGCCAAGGTTCAGATCCTGACTATTCACAAAGCAAAAGGACTGGAATTCCCCACTGTGATACTGCCAGAACTCGATCACATCAAGACACAGGCAGAAAAAGGAAATATCTTCCACAGCCGTATCGCTCCCGATGGAAGAATAGAAGTAGGCATCTCAATCAAGGAACAGATCGAATCAAAAAAGTCTAATCTTCTTGAGATCATCAAAAAGCAGGATAAGATCGAGCAGGAAGCAGAAGATAAAAGGATGTTCTATGTGGCTGTGACCCGTGCAAAATACCGGATTGGATTACTGGCAGAATATACAGGTAATTACAATAAAAACTCATGGTGGGCTTCATTTGTCGCAACACCACTAGGACTACCAAAATCCTCAGAAAAACTAATGAATGAGGAAATTCCCTATCCTCCTCTGTATCGTATTTCATGTATATCAAATGATGAGTTAAAGGACCATCTTGCACGGGAAACATTCTTAGAGAAAAAAATAGCAACCTGGAATCCACCAGTAATTTCACAGCCAGCAGAGAGGTATAAACGCATTACTCCCCACGATATTATGCAAAGCATTGATGAGGGTGAATTTTTTGATGAAACAACTACAGAAATTCCTAGTGACACAGGACTTCTATTCGGCACGATTTTCCATACGATCATAGAGAGGCACTGGTGGAAATGGGAGGATAATACATCACAGGTTGAAGATTTCATACGAAATAACTATCCTGCATTCCCTTATGACGAGTTACAATCCAGACTGAGAGAACATCTTAATAATTTTACTTCGTCTGATTTATATCAGAAGCTTAAGAAAGATCAAACCACGCACCTTTTCCATGAACACCCTGTGATCGGTTGGATGGATAATGGAGAGATCTTTTACGAAGTGAATGGTGTCATCGATCTGATGTTCAAAGATGATCATGACTGGACGATCGTTGATTTCAAGACTGATCAATCAACGCAGTTCCATGAGCAGTATACAATTCAGCTTCAGACATATTTATGGATGATCAAACAATTATATAATATCGAGGCAACGGCGTATATCTATTATTCTGCTTTCAATGAATTGAGAAAAATAAGCTTTTCAAATGATTATTGGTCAGTAATATTTTCCGGGGAGAAGCATCCATTTACTCCTTCAGCACTGCATAAAGAAGCAATTGAGCCGGATATTCTCAAATCAATTACTCATGAGCCATGTGCTATTATCAACATGACGATGTTTCATACAACTCGCATGCTTCAAACACTTGCTGCAATGAAGAAGCTCAATCCGGGTATCCAGGTTACAACACTTAACCGACTGCTTATTTCATCATCCGAAAAAAGGTTAACTCCCCCTATTTGCCGTATGCTTGTGAGAAAAGCTGGAGAGAGGTATGACCTCTCAGAAGGAATAGTTGATCTTTTAGCACAAGCTTTTATCGAACATCAAAAGCAGGGAATAATTTTCGAATCTGATAATAGGATGTTCAATGAGATTTATCAAAAAATTGAAATTCTGAGAGTACAACACAGGTTTTCTTATGAGTCAGAAATTCTTGAGAAAGTGCTGAAAGAAAAACTGTCTGACGCCACAATCATCTTAAATGCTTTTTTCAAGGATGACGCCAAGAATTTTTCTATGATGAAGACTGTGGCATACAATGCAAGATATTTTTACTTTATAGATTGTTTCAAAAATAATTCTCTGCACTCTTCATTCGATTATACTCATCAAATCTGGGAGGGTGTTGAACCGAACAAAAGTTCTGGTCAATCATGTACCGCCTATCACTCGGTCGAAACTGAGATTGAGGGCATAGCGCAGAAAATTCTGGAGCTCAAAGAAGATATATTGTATGAAGATATGCAACTTGCTATCTCCAGTATTGATGTGTATATTCCCATTGTTGAAAGGGTTTTTACTGCTTATGGTATTCCTCACCGGATCTATGCTCCATACCCCATTGTCAATCACCCTTTAACAGTCCTTATCACAGGACTTCTCACTATTATGTTATCCTCAGAACATCTTAACTGGCAAACTCTTTCGTCTGTACTGCTTCATCCTCTCATGCCTGAAGATGAAAATTTATTCAAACTCGATGCGTTTATTCGCACAAAGCCGATCGTCTATTTCAGTGATGTTGCAGATGCCTGCGGTATAGAGAATTATCGCGAAACAATCCACCATATCTGTGATTGGATTGCATCATTGGAATTGAATCCAGAAAAGGATGAGCAAGCTGATATCTGGAGGTGTGTTGCTGATTTCCTGGACGAACATAATATCGATTCGAAACATGAGAGAGATGAGGATTTCACTTCCGTCTTTTCACATCTGCAAAAAATAGTAACTACTACTACTGAAACGAATAAAATAATTGGATTTCCAGATAAAAAAGACGACATCCTTCGAGAGTTCAAACGACAGATCAAAGATGCGGAAATTCCAAGAAAACATTCAGGAAAAGGAGTCGATGTCATTAGTTATCTCGAATCCTATGAGAGCAGAGCTGAAGTTTTGTTCGTTGCAGGGCTTGCAGAGGATTACTTCCCGGTGCCGGTTAAGAAAAATCCTTTTACTAAATCTCTACCCCATTTTGAGTGGCAGAAAAGTGCATTCCTATTAAATTCATGGCTTCGGAGACAACCACGAACCTACATGTCGTGTCCATGCAAGAATATGAGCGGTGATGTACTCAATCCTTCAATTCTTCTGGAAGGTATTACCATTGAGAAAGAGCCAACGGTAAAAGATTCTATACCTTTCACGCTCAGACAGTACTATATTGCTTGTGAAGATCATATTATAGAAAATCCTCAACTTCCGGTCATAAAACGACATAATGATTATCTCAGTAAAGACATTGGCCCTTACAAAGGACAGGTTAAACCTGATGGTTCGGATACAATACTCATCTCTGCGAGCAGCATGAACAATCTCATTCAGTGCCCTATGCAGTATCTTTTTCAGAATATTCTCAAAATCAATCTACTCGAATATGATGAAGATGCAGAATTGCGAAAGAATCTCGGCACTAACATTCATAAAGCACTTGAGAGATTTGGGAACGCTGATGGTTTTATTATCCTGAAAGATAACTTTGGGCAGGCATGTTCCTTACTCGACAGACAATTGAGAAAAGTATTACATGATAATCAGATCCATCCTGAACATGACCTTTTCCTACATCGGCTCTATTCCCCATACCTGGGAGGACTTGAAGAAGCTGATGAGAATAATCTTCTGGTAAATCTCCTCATGTTCACCAGAGAAAATTTCGATACATGTACACCGTTTCTTTTTGAACAGGATTTTGGCAAGCATGAGAAAAGTGGGAGTAGATCATGGCCTATTTATCAAATTCGCAACGAAGTAGTACGATTGCATTTCCGGGGTACGATCGATAAGATCTCACGATGCCCAAGTGAACAGATAATTCTTGCAAGTGATTATAAAACTGGGAAAGCATCATCGATAAATGATATTGAACAATATTGGGACGTACAACCACTTATTTATATGCTTGCCCTTGAAGATCACTATATTAAAGAAAATATTCGTTTCATGTACGAGAGCATAAAAGATATCGCAACCTCAAGAAATCCCTTTATCATATTGCTGAATGAAAAGGAGTTTATGTTAAAATGGAAAAGCAGGAACGAAGATAAAGAGCGATTGATTTCACGAGATGAATTTCGACAATTACTGCTCTTATACGGTGAAAAAGTAATACTCGGTAATTTCAACATCCGCGAACGTGAGCGGAACAGAAAACCGTGCAATTACTGCCTGTATTATTTAATGTGCAGAAAAAATTCCTGTATAACGACATGTACGGAGATAAACACAATATTACAAAACATCAGCGAGGAGCAATCATGAAAAAATTTGGCGGACTTATCTTAATTATTATTCTGATTCATATCACGAGTATTCTCTTTTCGCAGGACGAAGACTGGTTGAACCAAGTAGGCAGATATACCATGAAGAGTACTGTTTCTGACGATTCTCTTTTTTCTATTCTCAGCACCTGGAATGAATATAATAAGCCGGATTCAACGGGAGTTATTATCACCTATTTTAATGAGATAAATGATACGCTTGATGCGCCGTACGTGCTTTTTATCCCATCCAGCTACGATCCAACCAGAAAAACTCCGATGCTCGTTTACCTTCATGGCGGGGTCAGTACCAGGGATTTCTATTCAATCGAAGAAGACTTCATGCAAGAGAATTACTTCATTCCTTACGCTGAGGAGCTTACCTGGCTGATGCTTTTTCCATTCGGCAACATTGATACTTCATGGTGGGATTTGAATGGCGTACGAAATGTTCAGACACAGATCAGTGCACTCAAGACGATGTTCAATATCGATGATGATCGTATCTACATAACTGGTTTCTCTGACGGTGGTTCCGGTTCCTTCTTCATGGCAATGACTACACCAGACCCCTTTGCTTCTTTCTATCCCTTAAATGGATTCCTGTCTGTAGGATCGTTGGTAACAGGGAAACCGACTTTTGTTGCAAATCTCAGGAATAGAAGAGTTAATGTGATCAATACTGATATGGATGGATTATATCCTGCGCAGAGGATGCGCCTGGTAGTGGATCTGGCACTTCAGGCAGGAGCTGATCTGTTGTATAAAGAGTACTGGGGTATCGGGCATGATTTTGATTATGCTCCACAGGAAATCCCGATCATGATACAGAACATGCAAATCCAACCGAGAGATATTTTCCAACCCACCATCTACTGGGAAACCTGGACTCCAGATTATGGCAAATGTGACTGGCTGGAAATTCTTGAAATCGATTCAACAATGACAAAACAATTCTGGCAACTTGAATATCAGACACAACTGCCCGATGACAGGATAAGCTTTGGATTCTATCCCGATGATGATTTCGATTATGATGGTATTATGGTTTACAATCTCGTGGATGGAGAAACCACTGCCAGACAGATGGGATTGCAGCGGAACGACCTTATCATTGCAATGGATGGTGTGCCGATTCATTCATTAGATGACATGGACAGTCTTAAGATCTTCAAGCACCGTGGTGATTCGGTAAGTCTGACCGTAAAGAGATTTGGCGAAGAGATCACGTTGTTTGGACAGTTCCCGGATACTACCTACTATGATGCGATTACTTATTCAAAGCCATCCGGAGCACTTCAGGCAGAGTATTTCGGAAATGAATTTGTTATCGAGACCTCACGGGTAAAGAAGCTTGCAATCTATCTTCATCCTGCTATGGTAAATTTCGATAATCCGGTTAAAGTCATTATTAATGACGAAATAGTATTTGATGAGAATATTGCTATAGACCGGGAATTCATGGTAGATAATTTCTTCAGAAATCGTGATAGAACTGCTCTGTGGGCAAAGAAACTGGAGTTTGAGTTGTAGTGTGATAAAATAAATATGGAATTAATCTTCAAAATTTTCGTGACATTTATCTTGTGGATAACTTTAAATTACGTTTGGTTGAAAAAGTTGAGTTTTTAGAAAAGACTAATCTTAAAAAGTAAATAAAGGAGTTGCATGGAGCCACAAATAATTACGGTTCTAATCATACTTAGTATAACAATCACATTATTAATCCTTGATATATTCCGTATTGATATCATAGCCATCCTCTGTATGCTGAGTTTAGGTTGGACAAGAATTTTGGCTCCCGCTGAGATGCTTTCCGGTTTCTCCAGTAATGCTGTAATTGCCATGATCTCTGTCATGATATTGGGCAGTGGTATTGCCAAAACCGGTATTATGAATAAAGTTGCTAAATTCATAATAAAGCTTGCTGGCAAGAGTAGGCAAAAGATAATTGGACTCGTTTCAATCTCCGTGGGAATAATTTCTGCCTTCATGCAAAATGTGGGCTCAGCCGCTCTTTTTCTGCCGGCTGTACTAAATATTTCAAAGCGTGAGAGAATCCCTGCTTCAGAACTCATCATGCCTTTAGGTTTTGCTGCAATATTAGGTGGAACTTTGACCATGATTGCTTCCGGACCTTTGATTTTGCTGAATGATCTTCTGAAAAATGCCAAACTGGAACCTTATGGTCTCTTTGGTGTTACTCCAGCTGGAATTATATTACTCGTTGTCGGTATAGGATTTTTCTTCTTTTTTGGTAAATGGTTTCTCCCTCACTCTGATTCCAGTGATCAAAAAGAATCCGAACAAAAAAAATTGATTGATACCTGGCATTTACACTACACAATAAATTGCTATACTATTCCGGAAAATAGTCAACTCGTTAGTAAAACACCTGAAAGAACTAAAATATGGGAACAATATAATATTAATATTCTGGCAGTATCAGATGAAGAAGATGTGACCTATGCTCCCTGGCGTTATACCCGTTTTAAATCGGGACAAAGAATTGCCATAATGGGTAAAGAAAAGGATATGAAAAAATTCGCTACTGATTTCCAATTACATTTCAACAGAGAACTGAATGAATTTCAGGAATTAATGGAACCCACTGGGGCAGGTTTTGTAGAAGTGATAATCCCACCACGATCTTCGGTTATCGGCAGTACTATAAGGCAATTGTCATTCAGAAAAAATTATTCTGTTGAACCTTTGATATTTTTCAGTAAAGGAAAAAAAATTACCGGAGATTTTTCTGATCATAAAATAAAAGCAGGCGATACTATTATAATGTATGGAGTATGGGAAAACATGCTCAGATTGAAAGAGAGTAGTGATTTTGTAGTTATAACATCAATTGAAGAGGAAGAGAAAAGAAGAGGAAAGGGTTGGATAGCGATTTCATGTTTTGCCGCAGCCATAGGCTTGACCATTTCTGGCTTTCCCATATCAATCTCGCTTTTTTCAGGAGCAATAGCCATGGTGCTGACAGGAGTAATACGTATTGACGAAATCTATAATAGTGTGGAATGGAAAGTGGTTTTTCTTATTGCCGGCCTTATTCCTCTGGGTTTGGCAATGCAAAAAACAGGTACAGCTGCATTTTTAGCAGAAAACGTTATGAGTATAGTTCAAGGCTCTCATCCTATCATTATTCTTCTGAGTATTTCCACTTTGGCCACCCTTTTCTCTCTATTTATGTCCAATGTTGCTTCAACTGTTGTCCTCGTACCCTTGGTTATTAGTATAGCTCAGATAGGTCAATTGGATCCCAGACCATTAGTGCTTCTGGTGGGTGTTTGTTCAGCTAACTCTTTAATTTTACCCACTCACCAGGTTAATGCCATGCTCATGACAGCTGGTGGTTACTCCAATAAGGATTATTTTAAAGCCGGAGGAGTTATGACTATTATTTTTCTCATCACTGTTACTGCTGTATTTTACCTGTTCTATATTTAAATCGACTAATATGAAAATTTCATTACATTTTTTTTAAGGAACTGCAATGATTAAACAGTTGAAAAAAATATTATAAAACGGAGGAAAAATGTTACTAAAACATCGATTCATCAAAAAGATAGCACATAGTTCTTACATACTGGCCGGTAATGAAACCTGCGCCATTATTGATCCTAGTCGTGATGTTGACTATTACATAGAAGAAGCACGCGAACGCGATCTTAAGATCACACATATATTGGAAACCCATCTGCATGCTGATTTCATCTCTGGACACATGGACCTGGCAGAGCGTACAGGAGCAAAAATTTATGCACCTAAATCTGCAAATTGTACATTTGATCATGTACCTCTTTCAGAAGGAGACACATTTGAAATCGAGGATATGAAGCTGGAAGTTCTGGAAACACCGGGTCACACTCCAGAACACATAACCTATGTTGTTACAGACAGATCACGTGGTGATGGTCCGGTTGGGGTTTTTTGTGGCGATACCCTATTTGTGGGAGACGTGGGCAGACCAGATCTTTTTCCAGATATGGCAGAAAAACTAGCAGACGAACTTTATCATAGCTTGCATGATAAATTGCTTAGACTACCTGATTATTGCGAAGTCTATCCGGCTCATGGAGCTGGTTCTCTTTGCGGACGGTCAATGGGGGCTAAATGGCGTAGCACTATAGGTTTTGAACGTAAATATAATGAAGCATTGCAAATCAAAGATAAACAGGAATTCATAAAATCCTTAACCTCAAACATGCCGGCTGCACCCGATCATTTTAGTCGATGCAGTGATATAAATCGTCAAGGTCCAACTTTAATCTCCGAACTACCTAAACTTCTTGAAATGAAACCGCTTGATTTTCATAACACCATGCAGAAAAATGATAAAATAGTTCTGGATGTGCGTAGCTACGATGCTTTTAGTAGCCAACATGTTCCCGGTTCCTGGCATATAGATTTTGGTGGTAACTTTCCTACTTTTGCTGGCTGGGTACTTCCCTTTGATAAGGATATTATGTTGGTGGCTCATGATTATGAACAGGCAAAAGAGGCAAATATTTGGTTGCGAAGAGTTGGACTTGATAGTGGTTTTGCTTCGTTGGATGGTGGTATGTTTGAATGGGCAGTAAGCGGTCTTCATACAAAGCATGTTAATCTTTTAGCTGCTAAAGATCTGCAGGATATGATTAAAGGTTCTAATAACTTTGTCCTACTGGATGTTAGAGCACCGGAGGAATACAAAGATAATCACATCCAAAATGCTATTAACATCCCTGTACCCAATCTTAGAACACGCTACAAAGAACTCGATACAAATAAGAAGATTGTACTTACCTGCAGTACAGGACATCGTTCTAGTCTTGGTTCAAGCATTTTGAGTCAATACGGTTTTAAAGATATTAACAATCTTGCAGGCGGTATGAAGGGTTATAGCGCTGCGGGATTCACCAAACGCTGTACTATTTGCGCTAATCCTCATGGTTCCAGATACTTTTCTGATAAATAATAAACTAAACGAAAGGAGAAAAAACATGAGCTGGTTAACAGAAGTAAGCTGGTCACCGTATGCAGTTGGCTTCGGGATCGGTATTCTAAGCTGGTTTACATTCCTTATTTCAAAAAAGCCCATAGGTTGCTCTACTGCTTTTGCCAGAACAAGTGGGATGATAGAAATGATATTCCGTGGGAAAAAAGTAGAAAATAAACTTTATTATCAGGAGTTTCGTCCTGTGGTTGACTGGGAATGGATGCTGGTTCTGGGAGTAGTATTTGGTTCTCTTGTTTCCTCTCTTATATCAGGAGATTTTGTTTTGGAATGGATTCCTTCCCTATGGGCGGGGGTATTCGGAGTCAATCCATTTTTACGAGTGATTGTCGCAATAATCGGAGGTATATTTCTTGGTTTTAGTGCTCGCTGGGCAGGTGGTTGTACCAGTGGACACGGCATTAGTGGAACCCTCCAACTGACAATCTCCAGCTGGGTTTCTGCCATATGTTTTTTCATCGGTGGAATCATCACAGCTATGATAATCTATAACGTTCTAGGTTAGAAAGGAGTAGAAATGGAACAACAGACTATTAAGAAAAAATCTAAAGTTGCACCTCTAATCTGGGGTCTACTATTTGGTTTTATTTTTGGCTTTCTGTTACAAAAAGGTGGAGCTACCAAATACAACATAATTCTAGGACAACTTCTATTAAAGGATTTTACCGTACTTAAAATCATGCTTTCAGCTGTTGTAACCGGGATGATTGGAATATATTTCATGAAAGCTCTAGGCTGGATAGAATTACATCCCAAAACTGGTTCTGTGGGAAAAAGTGTGGTAGGTGGTCTCATTTTTGGTATCGGATTTGCTGTTCTGGGATATTGTCCAGGCACCATTGTCGGAGCTGTTGGTAACGGCTACCTGGATGCCCTGTTCGGTGGAGTAGTTGGTATCTTGTTAGGAACCTGGCTTTTTGCTTTGGTCTATCCAAAATTAAAAGGCAAATTTCTAAAAATAGGTAACTTCGGAACTATGACCCTTCCTGAGCTGCTTAAAGTGAATGCCTGGATCGTAATAGTTCCACTTGCTATTATAATCATTCTTTTCCTTAGATGGATAGAATCTGCAGGTCTATAAGAATGGGAAGCTAAAATGAGTACTAATATAATACTAGAAACGGTTTCAAAAGTAATAGGAATTGCAGGAGTAATTATAATAAGCTGGGGTGTGGTACTGATTGTTTTTAGATTGATAAGGCTGGAATTCAGACGATTTAAACAAAAAACAATATTTCGAGAGCGAGAAGCTTTGAGACACCAACTGGGCTCTTATTTGTTGTTGGGATTGGAATTCATGATCGCTGCTGATATAGTAGTCACAATTACTCATCCCACCTTAGAAGGTATAGCAGTTCTTGGCAGTATTGTAATCATCAGAACCATTATTAGCTACTTTCTGGAACACGAAGTAGCAGAATTCATGCCGCCCAAGCAGTGATAATATTTTATCCAAAAAAAGTATTTTAAACCTTAAAATAATTAATCCTCTTTATACTTGAATTTTTTAAGAGACTAAGCAAGAGAAAATGTCCAAAAACTGGACTTAGACTAGATCACCAGCAGAAATTCTTTTGAAGACAGTTTTTAAATACACTAAAAAAATCCCATTAGTACTGCCTGCACCCATTTTATAGAGAAAGTTGAAATTGCTAAAGTTCCAATGCTAGAGATACAAAATATCTATCTTGATGGTGAATTGATTCTGTTTTGTATTTTGGTAAATTCATTTATGAATCAAACGAATCTGAATTAGCTATTCCTATTATTTCTTAAGGGTCTTGACTAGTTTAATGGATTTTCTTTAAGAATATTTAATAACATTTGATATAAATTTTCATTACGAAAATTGAATCTAAATTCGCATTCTTTTAAGTGTAAAAAGAACCTTTCTTTTTTCATACTTTTAAATTTAGACAATCTTGATTCTGCAAAGCCACAGATACCCTCTATACCATTAATAATATGACTTTTTCCATTAACATATTCACTCTTTACATGGTCAAATCTATAATGCTTTTTATAACAAAGATCAACAAGACCATTATACGCTCTCCACTTGTCTGAATGAATAACACTGTCTTTCTCAATCTTACCGCTAATGATTGCCTGAAGTGTCTTTATGATTACATCTGGTACTATCTCCGTATATACTTTCCCATTCCTTTTGTAGATGCCAAATACGATAGTTTTACCTGTAGCTCCTCTTCCTCGTTTACCCTTTTGGTGTCGGACTCCGAAGTAACTTTCATCAATTTCAACCTCTCCTTTAAAAGGTGAATCTAACTCTCAAATCTCTGCTATTCTTTCTCTGATATCATGAATATAATGATTCACTGTGTTCCTATTCAAACTAGATATATGTGATATATGTGTAGCATTAAGATCTTAACAAAACAACCTTAATAACTCCTTACATTTGCGATCTGAATTGTGCGACCGTTTCTTATATCTGTTTCTCATTGCTTTGACGTTAGTTAGAAACTTGCTTTAAGCCTAAACTAGTCAAAACCCATTACTAATTATTATCTTGGAAAGATGTTACCTTATAGAAAATTCTGTTTTCTTGTAGAATGTTATAATGCGTAAATGTAGTATCTGTAGTCGAATCTAAATATGAAAAAGATGAATATGGTAAGTAACTCCAATAAATATTATAGTGATCAATAGTAATAACACTACCATGTATATTTTTTGTAACAGGACTCCAGGAAATTATGAGATTGTTTCCAGATACTATAGTTTTTATATTATCGGGAGGTTCAGGAGTAACAAAAACTTGAAGTATGCCATCCTGTGTGTCATGTAGAATATTATTAGAACCTGCATCACCAAGTATCGCATTTGATAAAATTAAATCAATATCCTGATTAGTGCAACTCTCATCAACAACAAATTCTAATGTTAGAATAGAACCCTCATTACCTAAAAAAGGACTTTGATTCATGGAATAAGATATGATTCTCACATTTGTTGAATCAAGAAGTGACTGGATCAAGAGATGATCTTGAGCTCTATCAGATAATTGTGCTGAATTGTCTACAAATTGCAACTGATCTGAGAAATTTAGATCGAACTGAAAAGCTACGAACTCATCGTAATTCTGCACATCAATTGTAATGGTGACTGTATCTCCAGAACACGCAGTTGTATCCCTTACAATGAGATAATTAGGTGAGAATGAAGAGCCTGACAATGTAATATTAAAAGGGGATTGATCTGGATCATTACTATAAATCTTCATAACTCCATTATATGATCCCTCTATAGAATTGTGATAATATACCGGAACGATTAATTGTGAAGATAAGTTTATATTTTGCGGGATTGAAATATCCGTCCAAAAGCTGGTATCTGTGAAGGTTATCTGATAAATTTCAAGCGTGTCTAATCCGTAATTATGGAGAGTAACCGACGATTGTGTTGTATCTAGGAGAGAAATTTCCGTAAAATTCAAAGAACCCGGACCTGATATATCAGCAGCAGCGATCTCAAGTTGTCCATTGTAATAATCTGAAAGAACATTATCTCCAGCAACATCTCCAATTATTGGATCTTGTAAATTTAATGAATAGTATCCACCAGTTCCCTCTACATGAAAATCCATTGAAACAACATTTCCTAAAGTGTCAGAAAATGCTATGTTTGTTGGAGAATAAGCTACAACTCGTAGCGTATCATTCATTTGATTAGCAGATACTATATGATCATCAGCCCTAGCAGATAAAGCAACTGTTCCAGTAACATACTGCATTGGTGAAGGAAGCATAAGATCAAATTGAAATCCTACAAAAGGTTCCATATTATTTATTGATAAATACAATTTTGTTGTATCACCTGAAAAAGAAAACATATTTCCAGCATGCAATTCATTAACCGCAAATGCTATGGCATATAATGTTACCTCCACGCTTTGTTCATCCGGATCATCTGATACTATAGTGAGAGTGTTATTATAGGTACCTTTTACAACAGAGTTAAATCTCACGTTTACAACATGCTGTCCCGCACCTTGAACCACAAAACTCGTATCTCCAATAATAGAAAAATATTCATTATTTGGATTCAAATCAAGTATTGTTAGTGCAGTGTTTCCATTATTGTAAATCGTAAATGATCTGTCTGTTTGATCACCCAGTGGAGTTCTGTCGTAATAGAGTGAATCTGTATTGATATCTATGTCTGGAGCATTGATGGTGAGTACTCCATTAATCGATCCTGTGAGAATATTCTGAGAAGAACTGTTCCCAATAATTGGAGAAATTAATTCCAGAGAATAGTTGCCGGGGAATGTTCCCAGAATAATTTCAAACGCAGCAACATTTCCACTATTTCCTGTAAAGGCAGTATTTGACGGAGAATATGCAAAGATGCGTAACGTATCATTATTGATAATACTTGCATTAATTGCATGATCAACACTTCTACCCGATGCTAATAATGTAGAATTTGTCACATACGCTATCTGGTCGATTATGGGAACATCAAGTTGAAAAGCTACAAATGGATCATCGTTGGTAATATCAATGTTAACTGTAACTGTGTCGTAGGGTTCACCTGAAACATTATGAATTTGCATAGTATTATCAGCATACACATTTGCTGAGAGTCCAATTATGAGTACGGTTAGAAACAAGAAAGGCATTAAAGTCTTGTATTTTTTCATGATAACTCACCTCTTAAAATAAATTAGATTTTCACATTTTCCGTAACACGAACCCACGATATTGTTAGAAAAAACAGCTTTAATCAGGTATGAACCGGAGGGTACTTTATTCCCTGTATCATTTGATCCATCCCAATTGTAATACCATTGTTCGTTTTGGTTATATGTGACATTTTGTGGGGACAATCTTTTTACGAATTGTCCCCTGTTATTATATATTATTACTTCAGGTTTTTGTTCAATATGACAATTATCTACTTTGAGTGTAATCATATTAGATTCCGTAAATGGATTGGGATATGTTGCAATATCAATTATTTCATTATGCATCACCAATTGGTTATCTATATCTGTAAATGGTTCGATTATAATCTCTCCATTGATAATATCTGTGAGGATGTTGCTGGAATTTGAATCACTGATAATTCCATCTTGCGGTTCCAAAAGAAAACTACCTGTCTGCTGACCTGCTACCAAATCAAAGGAAGCGATCATACCACTATTACCAAGAAAAGAAGTGTTGGAAGGAGAATAGCTGAGTATTCTTAGAGTATCATTACCTACAATATTTGCAATGATGACATGATCGACTTCTCTTCCGACTAATGAAGTTGAGTTAGCAACATAACTGAACTGATTTGGTAACGGCAAATCAAATTGAAACGCAATAAAAGGATCATCATTATTGATCTCAATAAAGATATCTATCGTATCGTTTTGGAAACCCTGCGCATCATGGATCTGAAGAATATTTGAGGAATATAGTATTGCGCTTGTGCTCAGTAAAAGCACACAAAGCAGAAGAGTAATTTTCATGTTCAATCTACCTGATAATCAACACTTTTTTGATCTTCTCAAACGATCCGCCTTCCTGTATATTTGCCTTAAGTTTATAGAAGTACACGCCATTACCAACATGATGACCGTGTTCATCTTTACCATTCCAGACTATATCATAATAGCCAGGATTCTGGTCTCCAACCTTGAAACGCTTTACCAACTGACCACGAATGTTATAAATCGACATGGTTACCCTTGAAGGTTTGGCAAGCGCATATTCAATTTTAGTAGTATTTTTGAACGGATTCGGATAGTTCTGATGCATGATAAATCTATCAGGTATAAGCATAGAACCATCATCGATTGTGATCTGTAATGATGTCCCGATATAATTTCCAGCAATAACTTTACTGAGTTCTATCTTATGATCGCTCTCAATTTCTACTAATGAAATAATGCCTTTTGGTAAAGTTTTTCCAGTAAGGTTGTAGATAATTCCGATTAGTCTCTCATTTTTAATACTGGTTGCCAATTCAAAACCTTCCATTTGTGATATGAGCTTGATTTCTTCGAGATTATTTCCCGTGAGTTCAAACTGTAAACCTGCAACATTGCCTGTACTCTCAAGCTCAAGTACATTGTCTTTTAAACGTATGGTAGCCGACTCTGTTGATGCATAGATTGCAGGTTTGCTTCCAAGAATGATATTTACAACTCCAATAATATCCAACACATTTATTGAACCATCATAATTTACATCTGCTGCATCGAAGAGGAAGGGTTGTGGATCTTGATTGAGCATATAAGCCACTATCGAAGTTATATCGAGAACATTTACCGAAAGGTCTCCATTCGCATCGCCATTTGCTGCTGAGAAAGGTACTGCAGTTACTACTTTGGAAAAGTCACTCTCTACCATATCTGTTCCAACAATTTTGTACAGATAATGATAGGTAGTGTCTGGTATCACATTGAAATCAGTATAGGTTGAGTCTGTTATTAATATTTCATTGATCAATGTCGTATCACTGAACGTTGAATCAGTGATATTTTCATACCTGTACATATTATACCCAAGCACATCGTCTGTTTCTGCTATTGGCCACTCCAAATCAACTTTGCCAATGCCGGCGGTTGCTATGAATTCTATTGAAGCAGCTCCTGCTGCTTGAATGACAAATTCAAATCTTTGATCTTCAATGGGTATTTCAAAGTGATCCATATCTCTGGCATTAGCAACCCGAATCGTATTTATTCCATCTCCAGTTTCTAATCCTACATCATAATACGCAGTCCACACTGTGGAATCTGCACTCCAGGATGAGTTATCTTGAACAATATGCTGAGTATATGGTTCTCTTACACCAAAGGTGAGGAATGGCTCATAATCGGGATCCATTGCACGATTGAAATAGACATCGAATTTTAGATTCTCGCAACCTACTATTCCCAATCCTGTTGGTGAATTATAGGGATTGTCGTATTTATTGATAAGAACATCATTTATATTTACTTTATAGACGATTGAATGAGCCGAATCTGAAGGTTGAGTTAAAAATGGAGAAAATATAGCACAAGGATAAGAAGCATTATTATAGAAATCAAAGATAGTTGATTGTATATTACTTGAATCAGCCCTTCCCCAATAATTCTCTGTTACATTAATATATGATTCTTCTCCCTGAACCGCTAGATTAATTTCTCGGTCTTCTTGTTCGACGTAATTTGAGAATATACTGTTGTAATTTATAGTTAATTTATTAATGTAAGTTGTAATTTCATTACTTAAAACTATTGGTATACTGTACTCTGTTGTATTATTAGTAAAAATATTGTGTTTTATGACATGTTGAGGATAATAATAAGATTGAGCGAATCTAATAACACCTTCATTATTATGAAAATTATTTCTATACAAATATTTTTCATTAGAATAACCCCCATATAACGAAAAATATGTGTAAGCAGAGGATATACCACAGTATTCAAAAATACAATCTTTTATCAGAATTTTAGATCTAGGTGCCCATCCATCAAATGCTACTAATTGATACTTAAAAACTGAATAAGAAATATCAATCAAAGAACTATCTGTACTGTTACGTGAGTATAATCCCTTACCAAGTTCAGATTGGTTTCTAGTAAAAGTAATCATACTATCAGGTGTTCCATTTGATATAAAAGAACCTCTTATGTCAATTTGCTTTTCTGGATTAAATTTAATAGTAGTTCCAGGTTTAATGGTTAGGGTACAACCCTCAGCAATTCTTAAATTGTTTGTAAGTATATACATTTTATCAGGAGTATAAACCGTGTTTTCTAATATTACTCCTCCAATCTCAAAACCATTTTGCACAGTAATAATCAATTCTCCAGTAAACGAACTATGATTTGCCGCACCAATCTCATATTCAAATACAATGTCTCTATTATTAACAACATCAGGATCTATAGAAACTCTAAACGGATCTAATACTCCGGTTAACGTTGCATAAGCAGAAATATCTCCAATATAACTGGTGCTATCTTCTATATCAGCAACGGTTGTATCTTCAAAAGCGCCAAACCGCAATTTTGACCACACACTATCTGCCCATCCGCCACTGTTTTTAACTGCTAAATAAATTTCTACTGTTTCACCGGCATCGGCAATACCATCACTATCACAACCGGGTAAAGTATCCACAAGCGTATATTCAACATAATGTAAATCCGGCACTAATTCATAATCAAGACTACTTCCAATATCCAAGATACCATTATCAGCTCCCTGTATAAGTCGGGCAAATAGTTGCTCAGTTGATTGTGCTGGATTATAACTTTTCATTAAAGCTACTGCACCTGCAACAATAGGTGAAGCCATAGAAGTACCATTCAATGAGTTGTAATTCCCATTGGGAAAGGTGCTGTAAATATTAACTCCGGGTGCTTTTATTTCGTAATTATGACCATAAGCATTTGCAGCAACGAATGGACCTGAGGGATCAAAATTTGAAAAGCCGGCTTTTCCTCCAGCTTGTGTAGTAGCTTCCACTCCGATTACAAAACCATAACATGCCGGATACATTGGAGCATACGGTGGCCAGGGTGGGTATGGTGGATCAACTTTACATCCATCATTACCGGCAGCAGCAACCAATACTGAATACGCATATGCATTTTCAAGAGCTGTTTTCACTGTCATAGACTCACCATAACTACCCAAACTCATATTTATAACTGTAGCTTCGTTATTGTAAGCATATTCTATCGCTGAAGCAATATCACTCGAGCTTCCAGCTCCTGAACTCTGTAGTGTCTTAACCGGCATGATACGAGCATTCCAGGCAATACCAGTAATACCTATGCCATTATTACTTTCTGCAGCTGCAATTCCTACTACGTGTGTTCCGTGGGAATTGTCATCATTTGGATCGTTGTCGTCATTCACATAGTCCCATCCGTGTATATCATCAACGTAACCATTTCCGTCATCATCGATACTGTTACCTGGTATTTCATCATTATTATTCCAGATATTCGCATCCAAGTCAGGATGGTCCCAATCAACTCCTGTGTCTATAACCGCAATTATCTGCGAGGTATCACAGGTTGTAGAATCCCATGCTGCTGGCGCTTCAACTTCGTCAATATACCACTGGCTTCCACCTGTATAATACGGATCATCAGGATAGGTTTCCATGGTATAGAATAAGTAGTTCGGTTCTGCGTAATCAACTGTTGGTTCTTTTTCAAATTCTTTTATTGCTTTTTCAATGTCTGTTTCTTCATGTACAATCAATTTGTAGATATTAAATAGTTGTAAAACTTCTATTTCCTTACCTTTGAAGTCTCTGATGAATGTTTGTTCTTTTCTTTTCTCTGCATTTCTAAAGACCTTTTCCATTGCACTAATATTATACTTTTGTAGCAATGCATCGATCTTGTTTATTCCAACACTTATTTCACCTTCTTTATCAGTCACTTCAATTTCTGTATCATCGGTAAATTTTATCAGTATCTCTCCAGGTACATATTCTGGATTATAAGGATCTAAGTAATGGTTATTTAAATCACTCGCAATAAGATAGGTACAAAGGATAAGTAAAAATATAAGAATAATTTGTGTTCTTTTCATTTTTTCTCCTGATTTTTCTTTTAGAAATACCCAATTATATGCATAATTCTCAACTCTTTTGAAATCAATTTCTAAAGTTAAACAATTTCTATTCCACTTTGGTACTATTTAAAAAAATAATTTTATTATGTCAATTTTTTATATTCAATAAATGATATGAATTTGTACGATTCGAAAATGTTTATATTTATTTATGTTATGTTAGTACATATTAATTATTTAATTTGAATAATTGACATATACGAATATCGGTCATTGATACCATAAATCATAATATTCGATTATTACTTAGGAATAAAAAAGCCGTATTAAAAAATACGGCTTAAAGTGTATCCCACTTAATAAGAGAAGAAGTCTATCGTAGTTTTGTTATTAAGTCTTTTGCTGAATATGCTTTTATGTAGAAAAATTTTTTATCAGGAAAAGTGGTATACGTTTTCTTCCAGACCACTCTATTTGAAGGATAAGTAAATACACCTGTGACTTCTGTATAAGTTCCGGAAAGGTCATTAGAAGAAAAAACTTTATAAGAACTTGCGCCATATACCTGATCCCAACTAATCGATACTGTGATTCCACTAACGCTGATAACGAGATTCTGGGGAGCCAACAACGAACCATCTATCTGAAGTCTTACAGGAACAATCACTTCCGGTTCATCCGGATCATCACTAATGATTTTTATTTGCGCATAATATGTTCCGCAATTCAAATGAGTCGCATCAAAAGTAAATGTAATATCTTTTGTTTGAAGAGCTGGAATTGAATCCGAATATATATCCGCAGTTAACCAACTTACTCCTGTATTACCTGCATATATTATACTATTATACAGGAGATTGTAATCAGCAATATTTGAATCATCTTCTGGTACACTGGAGATGAAAACCCTATCTCGATACACAGTAATTGCTGCTTCATTATTTGAACTTTTAGCAAGTAATTGTGCTCCCTCGAGGGCATCAAACCAGTTTCGAGTATTTGGAACTGAAGAACTTGTGTGATCAGGAACATAAGGTTCTGAAATATTCTCAAATAATGGATGCCAGGTACTCACACTATCATACTCAGTAAAGCTACCACCAACGTAACTAGATCCATCATTCCATTCATAAAATGCTGTTGAATCAAGTCCAACAAGAGGAGCTAACATATTTTGATCTGGGACTAAATATGTATTAAATGTTCCAGCTGTTATAAGTAAACCATGTCCTTCATTCACATATTGAATTACTGCATCTATTTCTGAAGTTGTAAGTGCATAGGTACTTTTCCAGGAATCACTAATAATTAAGACATCTGCTCCTGAATTCTGGATATCACTATAGGTAATATTGTATTTATTCAGTGTACTATAATCAATAAGTATATTTGAGAAATTTGAATTGATGTAACTCCATGTGGCTGTAGCATAATCAGAACCCCAGCTATCCAAAACAAAGGCTTTTACTGTATCGGCTCTGGTATTATCTTTATTTACTTGCCAAATATTTTGTAATGATAGCTCGAAGTCCAAAGTACCTAATCCATCGTTTTCTATAGTAAGTATTTTATTTCCAGTATCACCTTGATTAAGATTATGTGTTAATGAATCAACAGTAATATTGATGTCTCCGGGTTGAATACCAATCCCGTAAACGCTAACATCGTAAGTTCCTTGATCAGGATCATTACTATAAATAGTAAGTGAACCATCAAAAACACCTGCATCATCTGGAATAAAACTTACAATAATATTCTGACTTTCTCCAAGTTGGAGATCAAAATTAGTAACATCTACATCAAATACTGTTAGATCTGGAATAATATTTGTTACTGTAAGTGTTTCACTTCCAACGTTTTTTATTAACAATGTGTCTGTACTAGAATATCCTACATAAATAGGATCAAAATTTAAAGAATCGTTGCTGACATATATATCTGATGCTCCGGTAACCTGCAATGTTGCATCGACAATCAATTCTGGAGTAACTGGGTCATTACTATATAGAATTATATCTGCTTCATAGGTTCCACTAGATAAACAATATGAATTGAAATGAACTTCTAGATCTATTGTCGAACTTGGAGAAATTGTTCCTGATCCAGGATTAACAGAAATCCATGTAGATCTTGAAAGTCTTGCCTTGCTTCCGGCTTCATTCTGTTCAGCTTGTGTTATATTCTGAATTGACCAATCAGTACTATGGTCAGTATCCGTACTTGCATAATCTCGTCCTAATGAATGGCTTAAATCTGGTACATCTAACGGAGTTGATTCAAACCAAAATGTTCCATCTGGAGGATTTTCATCACTTCCACCAAATCGCATAAAATCAACTCCATTAGCAGAATCATCAGTTATTGAACAAGATCCTCCTCGTGAAGCTGACCAATTGATATTAAGATTAGTATGGATATAAATCGAATCATTCGTTCCAGAATTATCTAACAATACTACATAAGCACCTGGTGAAAAATAAAATTCTGGTACCGTATATGAATTACTCAATCCATCATTTGATGTCCACGCAAAAGTCCAGTCTTGAAGATTAATTGTATCCTGTGTGCCATTGTATAATTCTACCCAATCAGGACTGCCCGTAAAAATCTCATTGATAACAATATTATTATTAGTACCATAACCAACAGCGTGCCATATTAAATCACTTCCACCGGTGTTTTCGATAGTAACTGTTTGTGAAGTTGTATCTCCGGTAAACAAGTCAGCATATACAGAATCAGGTGATATATCAATAACCGGAGCTGGAATACAGTTACCCTTGATTGATAATTGAACACTCAATTCTGTAGGATCATTAGTTTCCATAGTCAGGTAATACTCAAAAGAGTCAACAACTGTTGGAGAGAAAGTAACCAATAATGTATCATATTCTTGAGGAGGAATTACTAAAGACGTTGTATCAACCTGAAAAACTGGATTGGTAGTTTGAATATTCTCGATAACCAAATCAGCAGCTGCCTCGCTTCCAATATTTCTAATTTCTAATTCTATAGTTTTTGAAGTAGTAATGATAACATCACCAAAATCTATATCAGGATCTGGAAAGTATATCTCTGGAGGTTCCTGTATATATATTGAACGATAGGCTTCTCTGTTAAATGAACCCGCAGCAGGAGTTGAACCAGAGGCATAAACATTCACGGCATAACTTCCTACTAGTGAGGTATTTGTATAATAATTTCCATAAATGCCATCATTTGCACTTCCATCACCATGATTTCCATCATCATAAAAAATAAGAGTATCTACTCCTCTTTCTGAATAATATTTATTATCGTCCTGGAAACATTTTTCGGGTATAAAATCATTTTTCTTATACTCATACAATTCCCTGGCTGATCCTTTCTCCCGTGTTGATGGAGTTTCTATAAGTGCAAATACATCAGAACCCAGGATTGGTGTTCCACCTTCTATAAGTTCAGCTGTTACATTAACAGTATCATTTCCAATATAATTATTATCATCAAAGGCAATATCAATTTCAATACCAGTGTTGCCTGAAACTGAAACGACGTATTCTTCTGTACCAGTTATGTCAACACCGACCACTTTTATTTTCCACATACCCGAGTCTGGATAGGTTACAGTAAAAAACTCAATAGCAGGAAAACTACTAAATGTAATATTTGGATCTGAGTTTGCATACGCAGAATCTATCACAATACTATCTGGTGTTATGAGTTCTAAATCTAGGTCATTTGCACTGTCCTGCCATAACAGCGAGAATTTTGCTTCCTGAACAGACCCATCTACAAGAACATCATGAATCATCTCTTCCTTACCGCTCGAAATTGTTCCACCTCTTAAAGCAATTTGCTGTCGTCGCGATACTTTATGCATAATAGTAACGAAAATTTCACACAATCGATAAACACTTGGTGAGAATGAATAAAATCCACCAGTTTGACTAGCAATATGATTTAATAAGTATCCGTCAGCATCACTTCCAAGACCTATTGTGTAGATGTCAGTTTGATCAGGAATATTCGGTAAAATATCGACAACCCATGGTGATGTATTTTCCTTTCCATCACTTAATAATATCATTGCTTGGGGATAATTAGGATTCGGACTTCCTAATAATTCAGCTTGACCACAACACATACCTGAACCAATAGATGTATTTCCTCCTGTTGTAATAGCATTAATAGCACTTTGAGCTAAGTACTTAATAGAATCACTCGTGACAGTGGTAATAGTGAAATTAGCAGAAGCTGAACTTGAAAAACTACATACGGCAAGATTATCCCCCCTATTCATCATTGCAACAAATTGGTTAGAAGCATTCTTCGCCTGTGTTATTTTATCACCATCCATGCTTCCAGAACGGTCTAATACTAATGCTGCATCGATTACACCACTTGTGAAATTATAAGTAGCGTCATGTGTATTTGGTGCAATCCTATCAACATCGAGTAAATGATATGCACCTGATGTTGCACCCCAGCTATGAAATTTTTCATGATGAACAGTAACAGCCACTTCGAAGAATCCGGTTCCGTCCCAATCAAATTCAATTTTTTTCACTTTATTGTCATCGGCAACCACCCAATGAACATTACTGATTGTTACCACACCAGCAGTGGCAAATGTTAGCGCTTCATCTGCAGGCACATTATCATGACAGTACGTATCTACTTCAAAATAACCCGTGCCCGTTTCTCCTACAACCGATCCATCTTGAGGATAATAATTCTCCGGTGACGGACATAAGGTAATTTCAGCTGTTGTAGGAACAATCTTGAATTGCCTTTGATGATCCGGCATATGATTATACGCTTCGTATGCTTTTCTATATTGACCCCCATCTATAGTTCCATTCATTCTTCCTAAAAGTTGTTCATTATTATATTCACATGCTGGACCAGTTGTTGATATATTATAACCAAAGCTTACACCACCTCCACATGCTGCCGCCCATCCATTTTCATAACTATAGCAACATGAAAGTATTGCAATTGCTTTTGATTGAGTTAATATTGATTCCCAATAAGTTGTAGCCCAATTCGGTTCAGCAATAGGAGACCAGGGATAAAGTGTATCACCAGGAGTTACTTCCCATACTAACTGACAAGCTGCAACTAAAGGATCATTGTTAGACCAAGCAAAAACTTGAGCTGCCGTTTTAAGGTAAAGAAAAGAAAGTTCACCTCCATCGGTAGATTTGAATCCGTGTGAAGCCCAATAAAGTATATCACCATATTTTAATGACTTCAAATTTTCATATGTTAATGTTCCACAACTACTATCATATTGTGTGTCTTTATATTCAATAATTGTTGCATTAAAATCCTGATCTTTTACTTTATCCACTACTCCCTGGATCTCCGTTGAAAAATTAGTAAATGCATCATCATAAGTATATCCACAACCTGCATAAATTAATGGTCCATCTGGAGAATGTGCTGTTCCTCTATCAGATTTATCAATGCCGATATTATTCAACATTGCTTCATCTTTTGCTTTTATTATTTTCAAATCAACGTCTTTCTCAACAGGTCTCAAGGCATCAGCGCCATATTCTTTCCTGATTTCTTCTCTTAGGATATTGATCCTGTCTTCCAATTGTGAGGATGCAAAGAAATTGTTTACAAAGTACGTACATAACTCTCTATTTATTCGAGGAACTAATCCAATAGATATTAATTCATTTACTTTATTCTCAGTTGAGAGATTTGACTTCATAATCTCTAATACTTCAGGTAAAAGATTTGCCGCTTTTCGCTCTGCGAATGAGATCTCATTATCATTGGAAAAAATAAGAAAAAGATCCCCTTTTTTTAGTCTATTTGTGTATCTCTCGACTCTTTTATTTACTCTTTCAATTAATTCATTCTTTGTAGGTGGTCCACTTCCTTCAGGTCCCCATATTTCATTTACATGTCTCATAACTGGCCCACCAAACATAATACGGTGCTTTTCACCCGCATAACTCTCTATAACCCATCCCCCATTAGGTTTCTGATACAATCCTTTTACGTAAGGAAGTGCTCTTAAATATTCAATAGTTTTTTTTAATGCTTCATCATAGTTGTAGTGAGTAAATAAATACCACTGTATTGCTGCATAATATGGAATACCTTTTGTAGGTTCACGCAATTTTGATGCTTCAGCCAGAGTGGTATATTTATTTACATTTTGTGGAAATCCTGGATCATGATCGAATGCATATTTATTTACAACAGGCCACGTAAGTTGTTTGGTAACTTTTTTTCCGTTGATAAAAACAGCTAAATCTTTTGCTTCTACAACATAGGGAGAGTCTAAATATTTGCCATCGTAAAATATGAATCCTGAGTTAATAAGATAGGGATTTGAATTGTCTTCATTACTATAACTAATATTTGATATAAAAAACAAAAAAATAAAAGATACAATAATAATTATAAAGTACTTAAAATTTTTCATAGCCTTTCTCCTATTAGTTTGTTTGTTTGATTAAATGATTTTACAATTTTTTTACTACTCAAATGTAAAATTGCAATTCAGGGAGAAGTGAGTATTACGACGAGTAACTAAATAAAGAATATAAGACTTTTTCAAAAACCTTTCAGAGTCCGGTCAATTAAGAATGGAATATTGAAATTTTATTATATACAATATTATTTTTTTGAAATGATTTACCTATAGTATTCCGGTATTTAATTTCCTCAATTTTGTCAAGATTTTCAAATTCTTTTTGGGATACCCCACAAAATTTTCATATTCATGGCACTTTTATCACACGAAAACCATTAAATCAGATTTCTTAATCAAAATGATTATTTACCCAAATTAAATAAAGCACTGTCACATTGAGGTTCCTCGAAAGGTGAAGCTAGGCGCAGCAGGGTCGAAGTGTGATTAAGATGAAGTTCCTCCTTCGCCGACGAATCACGGTGATAAAAGTATTTTATGTAAAAATTTCAGACTTTCCAAAAAGTAATTTTCCAACAAAGAAATCCCGCAATTCCTTTATCCATAATGCTTAAAGAATTTACTACAAAATTCTTGCGGATATGCTTTAAAATAATAACCAACGCTCAACATAGAATATCCAATGACCAACTACAAAAAAATGTCACTCTCAACTTGATTGGGAATCTATGGATAATAGAAATTTATTTCATTTTCACTGTTTTCTTTGCTTTTCGGTCAAATCAACCCTCTTAGGTCGAAAAGTGAAATTCTTCTAGTTAAGGTACTATCCAAAGTAGTAATCAAATATAAGCATCTCAAACTATGCGTCCAAAAACCTTGACACCATTGCCAGCGAACACTGCAAAAGTCCCATGAATATGAAAAAAATACAGTTCAAAGATATCGCACCACTCGTTGATGATGGCGAGTTTTATTGCAAATGGGAAACCGATCTTCCATTCAAGGTTTGGGTCACAATTGAAGGAGATAATCCACACGCAAAAATCCAGCTCAAATTTCGCAGAAAAGGTGAGAAACTCTGGATAGAACAAGTCATGCAGCCAATCAAAGAACATCGATTTGAAGGTGTGATCAAAGTCGATGAGGTTGGATTATATGAATATACGTTTTCTGTAGTTGAAGACGGCGATGAGTTGATTCATAATAGAATCTTTGAAGTCTATTTCGATAGACCTCGAGCTCGTTATGCTGCATGGTACGAGATGTGGCCCCGCTCTCAGGGAACAATTCCAGGAAAAAGTGCAACCTTTGATGATATGATTAATCGACTACCGTATGTGCATGACCTGGGTTTTGATACGATCTACCTTGCACCACATTATCCTGTAGGACATACGAACAAAAAAGGACCGAACAACTCACTCCAAGCTGGACCGGACGATCCCGGAAGTCTGTATTCCATCGGAAACGAACACGGAGGGCACACAGCAGTGAATCCCGATTTCGGCACAATGGAAGACTTCCATAGATTCATAAAAGAAGCTGCAAAGTTTGGAATTGAGTTGGCAATAGATATTGTATTTACCTGTTCACCAGATCATCCGTGGATTAAGCAACATCCTGAGTGGTTTTATCATAATCCGGACGGTTCAATAAAATGTGCAGAAAATCCGCCCAAAAAATATGAAGACGTACATCCCCTGAACTTTGAATGTGATAATAAGGAATTATTGTGGAATGAACTGCGGGATATCTTTCTCCACTGGATCGACCAGGGAATAAGAACATTTCGTGTAGACAATCCTCATACAAAACCAGTCGAGTTCTGGCAATGGGTCATACAGGAAATACACGCAAAAGATCCGGGTGCAATTCTTCTTGCAGAGGCATTCACAGAACCAAAAATGATGAAGCTGCTGGCAAAAGTTGGATTTACACAATCCTATACCTATTTTACCTGGCGTTACAATAAACACGATTTCACTGAATATATCACCGAACTCACCATGACCGATATGCAGTACTATTTTCGCGGTAATTTCTTTACCAATACTCCGGACATCCTGATGCCACTTCTGCATGAAGCAGGAAAACCAGCATTTAAACAGAGGATCCTTCTCGCAAGCACATTGAGTTCGGTGTATGGAATGTATAATGGTTACGAGCTCTGCGAAAACAAGGCAATCCCCGGAACTGAAGAATACATGAACTCAGAAAAGTACGAACACAAGGTTTGGGACTGGGACAGACCTGGAAACATAAAATCATACATTAAGAGACTCAACCAAATCCGAAAAGAAAATAAAGCTCTGCATTATTATCGAAATCTCTCATTTTATGAATCATCAGACGATAATGTTCTCTTTTATGGCAAAACATCTTACGATGAACAAAACACCGTGCTTGTAACAGTCAACATGGATGCGTATAATGAGCATCAAAGTGTGCTGCAGCTGCCTCTTGAAAAGTTCGGATTAGATCAGCATGAGGAATATACTATTACAGAATTGTTATCAGGAAATTCCTTTACACATACTCGCAGGGAATTGAAAATTACTTTACCGCATGAAGATCCAGCATGGATCTTTGTGTTGCAAAAGAAATAATTAAGAGGTTATATAATGAAAGTTACATTTGTTTCAAAAGAATATCCACCGTATGTATATGGTGGAGCTGGTGTTCATCTACGGTATCTTGTGCAGGAATTGCGGAAGATGATCGATGTCGAGATCAGATGCTTTGGCGACCAGGATATCAAAGAAGAAGGCTATCGGGTTCGCGGATATGAATCGATGGGAAAACTCGAAGGCAACCCAAAAGTGAGTAAAGCACTTGATACACTCGGGATTGATCTCTCGATCGTTAATGAGGTGGTTGACTCCGATATTGTCCATACACATACATGGTATGCAGCGTTTGCCGGATTTTTATCAAAATTACTTTATGGCAAAAAATTTGTATTGACATCACACAGTCTGGAACCGCTTCGACCATGGAAGGAAGAACAGCTTGGTGCTGGCTATCATCTTAGTAGCTGGATTGAGAAACTTGGTATTGAGCAGGCAGATCGCGTGGTTGCGGTTTCTAAGATGATGAAAGATGATATCCTGAAATATTTTGATGTTGATGAGCAGAAAGTAAAAGTGATATATAATGGGATTGATATAAGCAAATGGAAAGAAAACCTCACGAACTACACCCTCAAAGAATATGGTATTGATGATGAATATGTACTTTTTGTTGGACGAACCACCAAACAGAAGGGTATGATCTATCTGATTGAAGCTGCCAAGACGATCGATGCAAAAGTAGTATTCTGTACCAGCGCGCCGGATACACCCGAGATCGAGCAGATGATCACAGAAAAAATGAAAGAAACAAAAAATACTCTATGGATCAATAAACTTCTGAAAGAGGAGCAGTACATTGAGTTGTATAGTAATGCCTCTGTGTTCGCATGTCCTTCGATCTATGAACCCTTTGGCATTATCAACCTTGAAGCAATGGCATGTAAGACACCTGTCGTGGCAAGTAAGGTTGGTGGAATTAAGGAGGTGGTCATAGATGGTGAAACCGGTTTCTTTGTTGAACCGGAACGCCCTGACCAACTTTCAGAAAAAATCAATATTCTTCTTAAAGATAAAACACTTGCGAAAAAATTTGGAGAAAATGGAAGAAAGCGAGTTGAAGAATTCTTCGATTGGAAGATCATCGCAAACCAGACGAAAAAGATGTATGAGGAGCTTCTGTTAAAATAGCAAAGGTATAAATGCTGAGTGAGCTCATCAATAAATGAATTGAAGTCATATAAATTGACAAGATTTTGACTTCATACTGATTTCACGGGTTAGAAATCAAGAATTTGAGTGCGCAAATGAAAAGAATAATAATGCTTTGTCTTATTCTGACTCTCAGCATCCTTGGATGTGAGCGAGAGTCACAAGATAAGATCACTGTGCACCTGTGGCATCAGATGGAGCCCGAGAAGCGACCTGTACTTAAGCAGGTAATTGAGGAATTCGAGAAGAACAATCCTGATATTACAGTTGTCGTACTGGCAAAAGGAACCGAAGAACTACGAACCGGCTATCAGGCAGCTGCTGCTTTCACTGGTGGAGGACCTGAGCTTGTATATGGACCAATGGATCAGATCGGTCCTTTCGAAGTGATGAAGCGAAAGAATAGTGAAAAGAGCATCATCATGCCATTGGAGGACCTTTTCCCTCAGGAATTCTTTGATAAATTCGTTGATCAGGGGCTTGTGCGATACAACGGACATATCTATCAGATCGCTGATCGAATGGGGAATCACCTTGCATTGGTATATAACAAGGAACTTTTTGAACAAGCTGGTTTGACAAAACACCCCGAAACCATCGAAGAATTTCTTGAATATGGGAAAAAACTGACCATTGACAGAGACAAGGATGGAAAGATCGACCAGTGGGGTTTGGTCTGGAACTACACAGAACCCTTCTGGTATGTGCCTTTCTTTGGTGGTTATGGTGGAGAAGTGTTTGATGAAAATAATCAACCACGATTGGACTCACATGCTGCTGAAAAAGCATTCAAACTAATACTTGATATGAGGAACGACTATAAGATTATGCCTCCTGAGTGCGATTATGATATTGCTGATAATATGTTCAATCAAGGCAATGCAGCAATGATCATAAATGGTGACTGGTCCTGGAATAAATATATCGATTCTCCACATGTTGATTTCGGGCTGGCGAGGATACCCTACATCGAAGAGACACAGATGTGGTGCAAACCGATGGTTTCCGCTACGGGATATTCTGTTAACGGTTCAGTAAAAGGTGAAATCCTTGAAGCGACAAAACGGTTACTAGAATATCTCACCTCAGAAGATGTGCAGATACAATTTGTAGAAAAATTCAAATCTATCCCCAGTCTTAAATCTCTTCAGGCAAGACCAGCCATAGCCAATGATCCAATTATGATGGTATCTGCCAAGCAGATCGAGGTGGGGCAACTCATGCCGATCATACCAGAGATGCGCGCGGCATGGGATGCCATGCGTCCAGCTCTGCAGAATGTTATTGCCGGGAATATGTCTCCAGCAGAAGCAGCGAAATATCAACAGAAACTCTGCCAGGAAAAGATCGCTGCAATGTACGAAGGCTCAGAAGAGGGTATTGAGAAAAGAACGAAAATCGCTTCAACGATATTTTATATTCTTGGGATAGCCCTTGGATTGTATCTTACCTATCTGCTTGTGTTCAAATTCATACTTGCATTGATGAGAAAACCCAATTCATTTGAAACAAAGAATGCCAGGTTTGCAGTATTCATGGCGGTTCCTGCTTCGATTATTCTTTTTGGCGTGGTCATATATCCATTCTTCTATAATATTGTCCTTTCCTTCTCGAATATGAACATGACGAATGTAAATTCATGGACGATTATCGGGCTGGGGCAGTACATCAAAGTTTTTTCAGAAAAAATATTCTATTCTGTATTTTTTAAAACAGTCATCTGGACGGTGGTAAATGTATTTTTTCATGTAACACTTGGAGTTTTTCTGGCAGTGTTGCTCAACAGACACCTGCCATGGAAATCGATTTTCCGTGTATTACTCATCCTGCCTTGGGCAGTTCCGGAATATATCACTGCACTCACGTGGCGTGGCATGTTCATGTATGATACTGGTGCGATTAATCTTATTTTGCATAAATTTGGCATTCCAGCGTTACACTGGCTTTCTGCTTCTACAACTGCATTTATCGCAAGTATGGTAACGAATATCTGGCTTGGTATTCCTTTCATGATGATCATCGCGCTTGGTGGACTTCAGTCAATTCCCAAAGAGCTCTACGAAGCTGCTGAAATTGACGGTGCCTCTGGTTGGAAGAAATTCTGGAATGTGACCGTTCCTCTACTCAAGCCGATCATGATACCTGCCATCACGCTTGGAATCGTATGGACATTCAACAAACTCACCGTGATCTGGTTGGTAACTAACGGCGGTCAACCTGCAGACAAATCTCATATCCTTGTGTCTTATGTGTATCGAGCTGCATTCAACCTATACCGATATGGATACGCAGCAGCCTTCTCCATGATAATTTTCTTTATTCTTGTGATCTTTAGTGTGACCTTCATGCGAAAAACAAACGTGACAGAGAAGGCGTGAGATGGAGATGAATAGAAAAACAAAATGGATCCAATATCTCATAATCTACGCAGTACTACTTCTATTCGTTGCGATCTCAATCTATCCGATCTTGCGTGTGTTTACCATCTCTCTTCGACCAGGAGATAATCTGATGAATACTTCACTCAGAATCATTCCGGAAGATGCTACTTTTGAGAATTATACAAAACTTTTTACGGAAAAACCCTTCCTTATATGGATTCGAAATAGTTTACTTGTTACACTTGCAGTGACAGTTATTGGTGTCTCTCTCTCATCTACTGCAGGTTATGCATTTTCTCGATACAAATTTCCTGGTAGAAAACAGGGTTTGCTTGCGTTGCTCGTGACGCAGATGTTTCCTGCGACAATGCTCCTCCTTCCACTCTATATCATGATATCAAAACTCGGGCTTGTAAATAGTTTTATTGGTTTGATAATCATGTATAGCGCTTCTGCACTTCCTTTCTGTATATGGCTCATGAAAGGCTATTATGACACGATACCTTCAAGTCTTGAAGAATCAGCGAAAGTTGACGGCGCAAGTAAGTTTTATACATTTTGGAAAATAATTCTGCCACTGGCTTTACCCGCCTTGGTAATTACTGCTCTTTTCTCTTTTATGGCTGCGTGGAATGAGTATATTGTGGCTGCACAAGTCCTCTGGTATGAGGATATGTTCACCATTCCATTGGGCTTAAAAAGTCTACAGGGTAATATGACCACCCAGTGGGGAATGTATGCTGCTGGTGCGCTTGTTATAAGTATTCCAGTAATAGTTTTATTTTTGGTTCTAAGCAGATGGCTCGTTTCCGGTTTGACACTTGGAAGCGTAAAAGGTTAATAAATAATTAAAACTAAAGGAGTTGTAATGAAAAAAATTGTCTTAATTCTCATTTTGATGAGTGCATTGACATGTTCTCTTCATGCTGCGATCGGATGGAGTGGTAATATATGGCCAAATTCATATACCGATCAAACAAATGGTTTGGATATCACAGTCTATTATCAAATCTGGAAAGATGGAGTAACAAATCTCCCTGGACCTGGAGATAGTCTCTCGGCAAAGATCTATTACAAAACAAAAACTCAAACCTCATTTACTTCAGAAATGATGACTTTTAATGTGGATGTGTATAATAATGATGAATACACGGGAGTTATTCCTAATTCTGCTTTTAGTACTGGCGATACGATCTTCTTTTATTGCGAAGGATATGATTCAACAGACGGAACTTATTCCTATGGAACTGACCAAAATAATGCTGGTCCTTTTGATGATACCAATCCTGGAGAATACTATATTATCGCAGGATTGAATCAAGAAGTAACAGTCACTTTTCAGGTTGATATGTCCGTAGTTGATCCCGTTTATACAGTTTCTGTAGCTGGCTCTTTTAATGGATGGACTGCTGGTATTGATACGTTAAGTAATAATGGAGATGATGTATTTGTAGGAGATGTCGTTTTTGCTGCCGGTTCAAATCCAGTGCAGGAATACAAGTTCGTCAATGGTTCTAACTGGGAAGACCAAATCGGAAATAGACAGGTAGTCATTGATGATTCTTCTCCTACTATGATATTACCAGTCGTTTATTTTAATGATATTACACCAAATCAAGTAACTGTAGCATTTCAAGTCGATATGAGCGTCCAGATATTTAATGATTACTTTGTTCCCGGTGTTGATACCATTTCTGTAAGTGGTTCTATGAACAATTGGGATAAGTGGGAACTTGTTGATTATAATGGTGATGAAGTATATGCAGCTGAGTTTAGCTTTTTTGGAGATGTTGGTGATATAATTGAATATAAATACAGAATAAATGATACTTATGAATTAGATGGAATGCCAAATAGAAATTTCACTATTGATGATACCATAACAGCTACTCCGATAGTATATTATGATGATTTAAATCCAAATCCTCCTCTTAATTTTACTGCAACCGCAAATAACATGGAAGTTCTCCTCGAATGGGATGCACCTGCCAGACGAGATGTAAATTATTATAATCTTTACAGAGATGATTCGATTTTTGCAATTGTCTATCATCCCACAACCACTTATACTGATATGTCCGCTTCACAGGGTATTCATCTGTATTATTCTACTGCAGTTTATCCGGAAGGTGAGTCCCTTCCTTCGAATTTACAAATAGTGTTTGTTGGTACGAACACACCACCAGTGGCTGATGCTGGCATCGATCAGACAGTAGTTGAAGGAGATGCCGTATATCTTGATGGCTCTGGTTCTTATGACCCTGATGGATTCCCCTTAAGTTATAATTGGAGTGCACCAGACGGGATAATTTTATCTGACTCTACAGCAGTTGATCCAAGCTTTATTGCACCAACTGTCAATGAAGATACGGAATTTATTATTTCTTTAGTAGTATACGATGGCTCCTATTACTCAGATCCAGATTACATAACTATCACCGTTCTGAACGAGTTTCTTCCGACAGCAGACTTTGTTGCTTTTCCAGTAACTGGTTCAGTACCTCTTGAGGTTGAATTCACAGATCTGTCCGCTCCTGATATTACAAGTTGGTTATGGAATTTTGGCGATGGTGAAACCAGTACAGATCCAAATCCAGATCACACTTATAATTCTTCTGGTGTTTTTAGTGTATCACTTACAGTAACAAATTCATTTGGAACTGACACAATTACAAAAAATAATTACATTCATGTGAGCGCAGTTCCACTTCCTCCTCCAACTAATCTGACATATTTGATAAATGTTTGCGATGTTCTACTTGATTGGGATGCTCCTACTACAGAGACACGTGATGTAATTTATTATAAATTATATAGAGATTATAATCTGATTGCTGTAATCTATGCTCCCACCACCCTTTTTAACGATCTAAATTTACCTTTGGGTGTGTATGAATATTTTGTCACTGCCATGTATCCAGAAGGTGAATCTTCACCGTCAGGTATTGTGACAGTGAATATAATTAATAATCCTCCTATTGCTGACGCAGGACCAGATCAAACAGTTGATGAGGGAGATATAGTACAGCTCGATGGCTCTGGTTCTTATGATCCAGAAGGGCTACCTTTAACATATAGTTGGACTGCACCACCCGAAATCATTCTTGATGATCCTGAAATAGTCAATCCCAGCTTTATAGCTCCCCTGGTTACAGAAGACGAAGTATTCCCAATTGAACTAATGGTTTATGATGGCAATTCATGGTCCGATCCAGACACAGTATTTATTACTGTTCAGGAAGTTATGGCTTCTGGTGAAGAGCCTCAAAATTTCGTTACTTCTTTACATACACCGTATCCGAATCCCTTTAATTCTTCTACAAGAATATCTTTCTCTTTAAAAGATTATTCCACTGTGAATATTACAGTATATAACATAAAAGGTGCATTTGTAACAACTCTTGCAAATAGTTCTTTCGGTGCAGGTAATCATGAAATTGTATGGAATAGAAATGAAATGTGTGATGGTGTATATTTTGTTACTTTAAAAGTTAATAGCGAAATAACTGATATTCAAAAAGCAATAATTCTAAGATAAGCTTCTCTCGAAAATCTACACAAAAAGACTCGAATATATTACGTATTCGAGTCTTTAATTTTATATAGTTAATAAGTGATCATTTCTCTCTTTTTTAGAAAATGCTACTCATTTAAAATTCTATGAATATGCTAGCTAAATTGACAAAATTCTTGACATTATTTCTTATTTAGTTGTTCAGAAAAATACGAAATATCAAGGAGTTCGTATGAAAAATCGTTCACGTGTGTATGTAATCACTCTCATTATTTCTCTTCTTACTATCTTTGCATGTACAAGCTCAACTTCCCAATATGATTATGAAGAGACAAAAGAGTTGGTTTCATTTGTTAATAGTGCTGTCGAACTTATCGAAAAGAACGGTGAAGAAGTATTCCCTCAGTTCAAACTAAAAGGTAGCCAATGGCTGCATAATGACCTTTACATCTTTGTTTGGGGATTAGATGGTATGCGATATGTATATCCTCCAGATCCATCTGGTGAAGGAAAGAATATGCTCGAGCTTAAAGATATTAACGAAAAACCTATCGGTAAATTGTTTGTACAGGCAGTTTCTGGACATGCTGGAGAGGGCTGGGTTCATTATGAGTGGCCAAAACTGGAAGATGATGTTCCGACATGGAAAAGCACATTTCTTAAAAAAGCTGTAGCGCCCTCGGGAAATGAATATCTTGTCGGCAGTGGACTTTATGATATGCCTATCGATAAAGCTTTTGTTGTATATAATGTTGATCAAGCAATAGCGTTTTTAAAGAAAAATGGCAAATCGGCTTTTAAGGTATTACGATCAATTTCTGGACCATACAGATTCATGAGCTGCTACATATTTATTAAAGACATGCAAGGAAATGAGCTTTTCAATGCTGCCTTTCCTGAATTAGAAGGAACAAATATCATGGAACTGAGAGATACAGATGGTCAGCTATTCGTGAAAAATGAAATTGATATTCTGAAACATAGAGATTATTGCTGGAATGAATATATGTGGCCAAGACCCGGACAAGAAAAGCCATCACTCAAACGGGTGTATGTAAAAAAAGCTCTCGTTGATGGAGAAACTATGATCGTGGGTTGCGGTTATTACCCAAAAAATTAAAAAATCAAAAACTCCAATAGGCGAAAAATATTCTGCCAGAAAACTATGACAAAAAAGAAGATATTGATTGTCGAAGATGAAGTTATTGTAGCAAAGAATACTGAGATGATGCTCAAGGATCTGGATTATGAAGTAATCGGCTCCGTTGGTTCAGGAAAAAAGGCAATCGAACTAGCCCCCTCACTATACCCTGATCTTATCTTAATGGATATAGTTCTGGATGACTCCATTGATGGTATCCAAGCTGCAGAAGAGATCCTAAAAGAAATTGAGATCCCAATAATCTTTACCACATCATATTCTGATGCGAAAATTTTAAAGCGTGCAAAAGAGGTTGCTCCTTATGGATATATCATCAAACCTTTCCAGAAAAAGGAATTGTTTGCTGGTATTGAGATAGCCCTGGAACGATATGCTTTAGTCCAGAGAACTCGAGAGAATGAGCGGCTGCTCGATACTACTCTTCAGAGTATTAGCGACGGCATTATAACTACTAATACTGATGGAAAAATAATTTTCTTAAATAAAACTGCTGAGAACCTAACTGGCTGGACCCTTGATAAAGCTTTTAATGTACCGCTTGAAGAAGTTTTTCGATTATCCGATGAAGATAAAAAAGCACAAAATTTCTATACAAAACCTACACATCTTACTACCATCTCAAGATTTGAAAAACCCTTGACGCTTATCCATAAATATGGTGCAAAAAAGGTAATTGATGGTAGCATTGCACCGATCAATGACGCTACTGGAAAAAATGAAGGGACCGTTCTTGCATTTAGAGATATCACCGATGTAGAAAGAGCCCACAGAATTCAGCAGACGATGTACAATATCTCAAATGCGGTCAATACCACAATAAATCTTCATGAATTATTCTCATCAATACAGAAATATCTCGGTGAAATTATCGACACAAAGAATTTCTACATCGCACTTTATGATAAAGAAACAGATACGATTTCACTTCCTTTTATAGTTGATGATGAGGATGAGTTCCATTCATTCCCTGCGGGGAAAACTCTCACAGCTTATGTGATCAGAAATGATCATCCTATACTTGTTACAGAAGAAAAAAATCTAGAGATGACCAAACAGGGCTTGATTGAAACTATTGGATCTCCCTCAAAAGTATGGATGGGAGTTCCTCTTAAGAAAGAAAAGGAAGTGATTGGAGTCGTCGCGGTTCAAAGCTATGAAGATGAAAAACTTTATACTGAAGAAGATTTAGGAATCCTTGAATTTGTATCCGGTCAGATAGCTATCGCAATCTCTCACAAGCGCGCAGAAGATGCCCAGAATATTGAAAGAGCATATTTCGAACAGCTTTTCAAAAATGCTCCAGAAGCAATTGTACTTATTGATAACGAGAGTAGAATCTTACGTATGAATGAACAATTCACAAAAGTCTTTGGATATACGATCGAAGAAGCTCGTGGAAAGAAGATAGACAAACTCCTCACACATGGTGAATATGGAAAACAAGCTCGTGCAGTAACAGAAAGAATTGCACAAGGCGAAACGGTAGCTCTCGAATCTATTCGTTGGCATAAAAACGGCACACAAGTACATGTCTCTATACTTGGAACACCTATCACATTTGAGGGTGGACAGATAGCTGTGTATGGTATTTACAGAGACATCTCTGATAAAAAGAAAGCTGAGGAAGATCTAAAGAAAAGTGAAGAACGATATCGAGAGCTGGTCGAAAATGCTACAGATATCATTTATCGTATGGATACTGAGGGTATAATAACCTATGTAAACGCTGTCGGAGAAAAATTATTCGGAAAACCTGCAAATGAGATCATTGGAAAGATGACCCTGGATATCGTAGATGCAAAAGGAAAGAACAATTTGAAACGTTATTTTCAACGGCAATTTTTACAAAAAAAACCAAATACTTATCATGAGTTTAAGATCACTACAAAAAAAGGTGAAAAAAGGTGGCTTGGTCAGAACACCTCTTTACTTTTTGATGGTGAAAATATTATTGGCTTTCAGGCAGTTGCCAGAGATATTACAGAAAGAAAAAATGCTGAGGATGCCCTCAAACAAAAAACTGATGATCTCAACCAACGTGTAAAAGAGCTTAATTGCCTATATGGAATTTCTGATCTCGTTGAAGATCCTGTTGCATCACTTGAAACAATTTTACAGGAAAGTCTGAATATTATTTCAAAGGCATGGAGATATCCTGATATTACCTATGTACGTATCCTTTGGGGAGAAAAAGAATTTAAAACTGATAATTTTACTGACAATGATTGGTTTATTGGACAGAACATTCTTGCATATAACAGTGTCATTGGTACTATTCAGGTTGGATATCTGGAAGAAAAACCAAAACTCAAGAATGGTCCCTTTTCCTATGAAGAGACTAACCTACTTCATGCTATTTCGGATCAACTGGGCACTATTGCAGAGAGAAAATTGGCAGAAGAGGAGACAAGACAATTCAAAACGATTTCTGATAATGCTAATCTGGGTATTGCAACTATCGACTTCAATAGCAAGATCCTGTACGTTAATGAGTACTACGCAAAAACTCATGGCTATAAAATTTCTGATATCCTAGGATCACATATTTCGGTATTTTTTAACGATAAACAATTTGCTTTATTCAACAAATATAAGAACATGATTATCAAAGAACGACGTATCGAAGCATTTGAAACCTGGCATCGAAGAAAAGATGGCTACATCTTTCCTATGCTCACGAATGGTATTGTTATGGAAACCGAGCAAGATAAAATCAAGTACATCGCTCTTTCTGGCATAGATATTACTGATCGAAAAAAAGCAGATAACGAGCTCAAGGAAGCATACAAAAAACTAGAACTTCTGGCAAGAACTGACCCGCTTACCCAGCTTTCTAATCGTCGTGATGCAGTTGAAAAAATTGAATATGAAGTCAGTCGTTTTGAGCGAAACAATAAGAATTTCTCCATCATTATCGCTGATGTTGATGACTTTAAAGATGTGAATGATCATTATGGACACGATGCTGGTGATTATGTGCTAAGAACTCTCGCAAATATTATGCGTATGATCGTGCGCAAACAGGATCTTGTCGCACGCTGGGGTGGAGAAGAATTCTTGCTCATGCTCCCTCAAACAAATCTTGAAGGAGCTGTGATTCTGGCTAACAAGATTAGAGACAGAATATTGAAAACAAATTTTACCTATCAAAATCAAAAGATCGATATCACCCTTACAAAGGGCGTAAGTATGTTCAGAGAAAATATTTCAGCTGAGGAAGCAATCAATCTTGCCGATAAAGCACTTTATTTGGGCAAGAAAACAGGAAAAAATAAAGTCGTATCAGAAAAAGAAATCAATGAGAAAAAATCATGAAAGAAAACAACACACTCATTAAACCCTCTAATCTCATTTATGGAGTAAACGATAAACCTCCTCTACTTGCCACTATTTTTCTTGGACTACAGCATGTATTTGTTATTTTCATTGCAATGATATTTCCGGTAATGATCGTGAAACATCTGGGTTCTAGTATTGATCCTCGTACAGCCAGCGGTTTTATTAGCATTACAATGATATCAAGCGGCATTGTCACAATTCTGCAAGCTCTCAAGAAAGGTCCTGTTGGTTCTGGATATCTTTGTCCTTCTGTATGTGGCCCTTCCTATATGCAGGCATCGTTTATGGCGATATCTTCTGGTGGTGGATTGCCTGTTCTTTTTGGCATGACAGGCTTTGTCGGTGTTGTTGAGTCTATCTTTTCTAGATTTATGCACAGACTACGCGTACTTTTCCCAACAGAAGTAACAGGAACAATAGTAGCAATGGTCGGTATCACGATCATTCCCCTCGGAATAAAGAGTTTTTTTGGAATAAGTGAATCCGATATAGTGACTACATCACCAGAAGTAATTGTAGGAGTTTCTACACTGCTATTTATGATTTTCTTAAATATTTTTGGTAAAGGCAAACTTCGGCTTTATAGTTCACTTTTCGGTATGGTGGCTGGTTATATAGTTGCCTATATATTTGGTTTATTTACTCCGGCTGATATTTATAAACTACAACAATCAAAGATCATAAGTCTCCCGTATCTGAAAGATCTATCCTGGGCATTTGACACGACACTCATCATTCCATTTGTTATCGCTGCTCTTTGTTCTGCACTCAAGACCATTGGTGATCTAACGACATGTCAGAAAATTAATGACACTCGATGGAAACGTCCAGAAATGAAATCAATCTCTCGCGGTATACTTGCAGATGGATTGGGTGGAATAATACCTGGTCTTTTAGGCGGTTTTGGACAATCTACTTCTTCTACTAATGTAGGGCTTTCTATAGCAACAGGTGCCACAAGCAGGATGATCGCTTTCAGCGCTGGAGGAATACTCATCTTGCTTGGTTTTCTTCCGAAACTCGCGAATATCTTCATTATCATGCCCAAGCCAGTTATGGGAGCAATCCTGATCTATGCAATCGGTTTTATGATCATTGCTGGTTTTCAGATTGTCATGAGTAGAATGCTGGACACACGTAAGATATTTGTAGTGGGTATTTCACTGATCTTTGGACTTAGTGTAGATATGGTTCCAGGGCTCTATAATAATTTACATTCCTGGGTACAGCCAATATTCAGCTCTTCACTTTCTTTGAGCGCTGTGACTGCAGTAGTCCTAAATCTCATTATGAGAATCGGTATAAAGAAGAAATTGTCCATTACGCTTAATGCGAATGAAAAATCTACTGATAAGATTTATACCTTTATGCAAAAAGCTGGTGCTTCCTGGGGAGCACGATCAAACGTAATCTTCAAAGTACTAACAGTGATGAATGAATTTATGGAGTGTACCCCTGATCTTGATCTGAAATCGCCAGAGGTTGAAATGCAGGTTTGTTTTGATGAATTCAATCTGGATATTGCAATCGAATATCAGGGAAAAGAGCTTATCTTCTCTGAAAGGAAACCATCAAAGGAACGTTTGATGAAACAAGAGAATGCTGCAATCGAACTTGCTGGATATCTTATCAAACAGGATGCTGATAATCTATCTTCAAAGAAAGAAAGAGATAAAACTATTTTAAATATTCATTTTGAACATTAAAATAAGTATGTGTAGTTAATGTATTAAACAAAAAGGGCAGGTTACATATGAAAAAAAATGAAGTTATATTTTTACTCATGATAATTATCATAATCCAAATTCCATTAACAGCTTTATGCGGTACAAACGTATCAGGCAATCAATCTGGAATATGGGATATTGGAGGAAGTCCTTATTTTGTAATCGGTGATGTCGTAGTACCACAAGGCAGTTCTCTCACTATCGAACCAGGTGTACATGTCGAGGTACAGGGGGATTATAGCATTACTGCAGAGGGATTTATTATCGCTGTTGGTACAAGTTCAGACACCATTAGATTCTTTGGGCAAGCTAAAACTACCTGGCAGGGTTTACGTCTGGAAAATGAAGAAAATCAAAGCACCTTTTCCTACTGCAGAATTTCTGACACACAAGGCATAAACTCAAGTGGCATTCATTCAATTAATAGTCCAGTAATTGTGCATTATTGTCTCTTAGATGACCATCGTAAAGCCTTAAACATCTCTGCGATGGGTGAGGTTGATCCATCATATATGGAAATTTCTAATACCAATATTACTTCATGCGTTCAATGTGGAATACTTATCACAGAAAATTCAAACGCCTTGGTGAATAACTGCGAAATAACGCATTGCGGACAGGGAACTTCCTATTGGCCAGGAATCCAGCTTTCGATTCAAACCTCAACTGGAGAATGCAATCCAACCATTATGAATAATCATATTCATCATAATCACAAACAAGGCATTACAATGGCAAATTTGTATAATTATGGTGAAATGGCACCTCATATCGAAAATAATATCATTGAATGTAATCTCACTGGAATCTATCTATATAACGCTCAAGGATATTATAAAAACAATGATATATGTAATAATTTCATTTTAGGAAATCCAAATTCTGGTGCTGGTGTTATGCTTTATGGTCCTGGCACACATGGAACTTTTGTCAACAATGAGGTAGCCCACAATTTCTGTGGATTTTACTGCATCTCAAATGCCACCGCAAATCTCGGTGACCTTGGCAACTTGAATATAAATGATGACGGGGAAAATAACATTCATGATAACATTGATGAAATGGGCACAACATATAGTGTGTATAATACATCTCCTCTGGATATGAAAGCAGAAAATAACGCATGGGATAGTGACAATTATATAGAAATTGCAGAAACAATCGTTGATGGAAATGATAATCCAGCTTATGGTATTGTTGATTTTGACCCGATAAATCCGGGTGTATGGTCAGACTATGACATTGAGGATACTATTATTCATTTCTTTTCCAATAATCCTAACCCATTCAAACATTCTTCAAATATTCGATTTTCTATCGAAAAACCGGCAAAGATATCTGTAGAGATCTTTAATGCAAAAGGGCAAAGAATCAAGAAATTCTCATCAAAAAAATATAATACTGGAACGCATTACATTGAATGGAATGGTAAAAATGAATTAAATCGTGATGTTTCATCTGGTATCTATTTGTATAATATGATTGTCAATGATGTAGTTGAGAAAACAGGAAATTGTGTCCTCATAAGATAGACAGACTCTTAATATCTTTCTCACTTAATATTTTTCTCGGGACATGTATTAAAAAGTAAACTCAAAACATAATCCTTCCTTTCAGGATAAAATGGTGTTATAACGTTAATTAAGGTAACTCTATAGTTAAATGTATCTTATTGATCAGTACTATTACTAATGTACCAGTTATCAGACCACTTATCAAACCAATTGCTAAGATTGCAGGTAGAAGTGCAAAGATTCTTGTGGAATGAACAAACAAAAAATATCCAAGTACAAGTTGTATAAGCAAATGTGATATTGCACCAGCAATACTGATTCCAATAAAACTGAAGGAAATCCCGCTTCTTAGAAGAATGAACATTACAAGCAAAGATATGATGCTACTCAGAAATGAAAAAAGAACAAGTGGAGTGAAAAGAAGTCCAAGAAATAGATTTCCAATGACAACTTTGGTGAGTGTTACTACCATGGCTGAAGAAAAACCAAGTTGAACAAGAATGAGTAATATAAATACATTTGCAAACCCGATGCGCAGGAAGGGGATTGGTTTTGGAATGACACTTTCCAGAATAAAAAAAAGCACTGCCATGATCGAGTAGGCAGCGAGTATGAGTGTTTTGGTGTTCTGATCTTTCATTTTATTGCGTGATGTAGTCCATGTCCCCTCTGTGCGAGACATAAATAATTGTTTTGTTGGGTATACATACAATGACATCGTTATCAAATTTTATCCATCCATGCTTCACACAAATTTTTTGCTGACAATCAGATTCTTTCACTCGTACTTTTCCATTTTTCACCTCTATCGTCATGCCATTACCCAGATCTATCAAAGTGTCCTTTGCAAGAGAAATAGAACGACAATCTCCATCAATCTCGATAACAGCAATGTCATTATTTGTAAGCTTCCTGTAAGAGAGGAGAGATGAAAAAATAATTACGAATACGACAACAATTATCAATATGGTATCCGAAATTGTCAGATTACTGATAATCTTCGATTTATTCAAATAGATGCACTCCCCGTATTCTGTGTCCACATTTCCTGCAGGCATTATTCTCATCGATGCCTTCAGTCACTGTGTGATAACCTGTTCTTTTGATAAGAATCTCATTGCAGTTTGGACAAAGTGTGTGATGGGTATTAGACATCTGAATATTGCCTACGTACACATTCTCAAGTTTACTTTTTGCGATATCATACGCCATTTTGAGTGTGGCTGGTTTTGTGGGAGCTTTTTTCATCTTATATACTGGAAAATATCGTGAAAAATGAACAGGTATCTTATCATCGATCTGTGCAACAAATTCCACAAGCTCCATAATCTCCTCTCGTGAGTCATTACAATCGGTAATAATAAGGTTTGTGATTTCGATATGGGTAGCTGCAGCAGCAGTTGTTATGGTCTGCTTCACCGGCTCCAACAGACCAGAACAATACTTCTTATAAAATTCATTTTTCATTGATTTCAGATCAATATTCATAGCATGTATAAATGGGAGTAATTTCTTAAGTGGTCTAGGATTAATAAATCCATTTGTGACAAGCACGACTTGAAGATCATTCTCATTGAGGGTCTTGGCAGCATCAAGGATGAATTCAAACCATATAAGTGGTTCTGTGTAAGTGAAAGCTACACCAATTGAATCATATTTCTGACACAGGGTCACAAGATTTTCTGGAGTGATCGTGCTGGTGCCTGCTCTTTCTTGCGAAATCGTATAGTTCTGGCAGAAGTCGCAGGTAAGATTGCACCCATTTGGTCCCACCGAAAGGATCTGCTTTCCTGGATAAAAATGATAGAGTGGTTTTTTTTCAATAGGATCCATGGATAGTGAAACAGTCTGCCCATAATTCTCTGCGTAAAGAATCCCATTCTCATTTTTTCTTCCAAGACACATTCCTCTTTTGCCATTTGCTATCTCGCACATTTGAGGACATAGCTGGCACTGTACGAGTGAATCATCCAATTTTTTATAATACTTTGCTTCTTTCATAAATACCTCGCTATTTGTCTATAACAGCTCTTGGATTATATGCAAGTTTTTTCTTATGACATCGCTATTCTGCTCCATGACCACTTTTGCTCGATCTCCCGTTGTCTTGCATAATTCCTTATTCTCATACAACGAGAGAACTGTACTACATAACTTCTCACGCGGAGTGATGAAGATAGCCTTGGATTTTTGTAGTGTATCGACAGTATCCTTGCAGCTTTGATAAAAAGGACCAATAATGATCGGCTTTGAAAAATATGCTGCTTCCAGTGGATTATGTCCGGTAAAATCATAAAAGCTGCCACCAATAAGTGCTAGATCACATACCGCGTAAGCTTTGGTGAGTTCTCCAATGGTATCGAGAATAAGCAAAGTTGAAGATCTTTTTTGAGACGACAGTTTTTCATATTCAATTGCAGCATTCTGAAAAGTCTTCTCGATTTCTAACATACGCTGTAGATGGCGTGGTGCAATAATGATCTGGAACTCTATATTTTTTTCCTTCAGCTCATGATATAATTTTGCTACAAGTTCTTCTTCACCTGGGCGCGAACTGCCAAAAGTGATGATAAAATCTGAAGTAAGATGCCAATTTCTTTTAATCTCTCTGGTGTCATATTCTGGAAGTTCAAGTCCGAATTTCATATTTCCAGTTAGCTCAACCTCTTTATGGGTAAGATCGAGAAAGCGTTTCTTATCTTCCTCGGTCTGAACTCCTATTCGATCAATATATCCAATCGCTTTTCGGAAAATACATGGGAGTTTTTTGAACTCTTTTCTTGATTTCTCAGAAATTCTGCCATTAATCAAAGCGATTCTGGCTCCACTCTTGTGGGTATAATGAAGCAAAGCAGGCCAGATTTCAGTTTCAGTAATGATAAGAATCTCCGGCGAGATATACCGCACACATTTTTTAATGAACAAAGGAACATCCAGTGGAAGAATGTATGGAAAAATGGATTTGGGATATTCGTCTGCAAATTTTTTAGCACGTTCATTACCCGTTGCAGTCATGGTCGAAATGAAAATAAAATATTCCTTATTATAAAGAGCAATGAATTCTCGTAAAAGAGGTACTAGTGCGTTAAATTCTCCTACTGATGCAGCATGGAACCAGATTTTTTTTTTTGATGTTTGTGGATAGTTCAGAAATCCAATACGTTGCTTCCATTCGTCAGGTTTCTTTATTATTTTATACAATAAAATAGGAGTAACAAGGAGTGAGGTAACAGTCAGCAGTGCCAGATACAGGTACATTAGTCTACGAGATGAGTCGTTTCATTTCTCGAATAGCTTCTCCCAAACCAAGCAACACGGCACGAGCAATAATAGTGTGTCCTATATTATACTCCTCGATCTCTTTGATCGGTGCGAGATAATGAGCATTGTAGTAAGTAATACCGTGTCCTGCGGCAATATAGAGTCCTGTTTTCTTTCCTACACGAGCTGCATCCCTTATTCGTTCCACCTCGTTGCGCATATCCTCTTCTGCTTTCGAGTTTGCAAAATATCCTGTATGAAGTTCTACTGCATCAGCTCCCAACTTATGTGCATTCCTTACAATTTCATTATCTGGATCAATGAACAAACTCACAAAGATGCCTGCTTTTTTCAACTCCTCGATCTTATCCTTCAATCCTTTCAGCTCGAGGTTCAAGCCACCTTCTGTTGTTACTTCCTCACGTTTTTCTGGCACAAGTGTTACAGAATCAGGATGAACTGCTTTCGCAATTGCGACCATCTCCTGAGTGGGAGCCATCTCCAGATTGAGCCTTGTCTGTACTGTTTCTCGTAGAATGCGCAAGTCTCTATCCAGAATATGCCGTCTATCCTCACGGAGATGTATGGTTATCTGATCTGCACCATTTTTTTCTGCTATAAATGCTGCTTCCACAGGGTCCGGTTCTACGGTTTTTCGCGCTTGTCGTATAGTTGCTACATGATCGATGTTCACACCTAATTTTGCCATAAAATCTCCTTTAATATTTTATCACGAAAAGCACAAAAGTCATAAAAAGAGAAAATCATATTTTTTCTTGTGTTAAATTTTCAATTCTATCTGTCTACCAAAGTATAATAAATACTGCCTGGAAATGATTTGACTATTTGATCCAAAAAAAATATTTGAAGTTTTTTTACACATATAATTGTGGTTATAGTTTCGTTTCATTTCATGTATTTCGTGGTTCATTTAACAGCTACATGATATTTTCGCGAGGTTTAAACCCCTTTCCAAGTACCTGATGTACCTCTTGAATAATGACAAAGGCATCCGGATCAATATCTTTCACTATCTCGGAAAGTTTTGATATCTCCCTTCTAGAGACAATACAGAGAATAGCATCTCTCTCTTTGCCCGTATATGCACCTTCGCTTTTCAAATATGTTACACCTCGATTCATCTTCTCAAATATCACTTGCTTGATCTCATCATATTTATCCGAAATGATTATAGATGCTTTTGCATATCCTAGTCCGGAAATAATCACATCAATGACCTTACTCGAAACGTACAATGCGATAAAACCCCATAACGCAAATTCGATACCCCGAAAAGTAAAACCTGCAATACTTATCACAAAGAAATCAAACAGTATGAATGTATTTCCTGCTGTCATAATACGTTTCTGACTAAAGATCTGAGCAATAATGTCCGAACCACCAGTCGATCCTTTAGCCCTAAATACGATCCCAAGTCCTATCCCCAAGAGCAATCCACCATACAATGAGGCAAGAAGCGGTACTTCTGTAAGCACTTCGAGATGCAGGATATCATTGTAAAAATCTGTAAATAGCGAGAAGCATATCATACCAAAGAGTGTTCTGATACCAAATCGTTTTCCCAGTATCTTAAGACCAATGAGAAAAAGCGGAATATTAAAAATGAGCATAGTGATACCAATTGGAATTTTGAATAGGAAATTGATGACTACAGCAAGACCACTTACACCTCCAGCAGCGATTTTGTTCGGAGATAAGAAGAGTACTAACGATAGCCCCATAAGGTTCGTTCCTACAAGAATTAGAAGATAATCAAAGAATATTCTAAGTTTAGATTTCATTGTGTTTTTATATGTTATATGAAATTTTAGGAATTTCTTTTACTCTGTTTCGATCTGCGTCTTTTTTCCCAGAAATCAGGAAAGAAACGTAGCTGCCACACTCTTATGATAGCTTCACGGACGATTTTCTTGGACATCTTTGATGTACCATTAATACGCTCATAAAAAACGATGGGAATTTCTTTGATACGCCAGTCTTTCTTCCAGACTTTATAATTAACTTCAATCTGAAATGAATAGCCATCAGATATGATATTATCCAAATCAAGTGACTCAAGAACTTCTCGCCTGAAGCATTTGAAACCCCCCGTAGGATCATTGATAGGAAGACCTGTAATAAGGCGTACGTATTTCGAAGCACCTATACTAAGGAGTAGACGCTTAAATGGCCAGTTGATAACATTCACACCTGTAATATATCTGGACCCGATAACAAGGTCATTCTCTTTGATCGCTTCAAGAAATGTCGGGATATCATCTGGGCTATGAGAAAAATCAGCATCCATTTCAAAGACATAATCGAATTTGTTTTCTATCGCGTATTTGAAACCCGCAATGTAGGCACTTCCAAGTCCCATTTTTCCTTGGCGCTCAAGAATATGAACTCTCTGATTATTTTTCATGATATCTTTCACTATTTGAGCTGTCCCATCAGGTGAATTATCATCAACTATCAGAACTTCAAGGCATGTATCCTTTTGAAGAACAGTCGGTATAAGTGTTGGAATATTTTCCGATTCATTGTACGTGGGGATTATTATTAATGCTTTCATGATCTTTTAAAATTCATTCCGTAAATTTTCTATAGATTGTATTGCTTTTATTAATATTTTTATGTCAATTAATTTCTAAAAACATTTTTGTATGAATAAACAAAATTGAAGTTGAAAAATATAAATATTTTGACAAACTCACACTGATTATAAAATTTGAATTCTAAATTGGAGGTGCGATGGCACAAGATAATCCTGCAAAAAAAGCGACATTGATAGAAGTTTTGATGATCATACTCATCGTAGGTATAATTGTTATTCTAATTTTCCCAGCTATTGGTGAAAAAAGAAAAAAAGATAGAATTAATGAAGAAGTATTTCCCACTTTCAAAGTGATCCTTCAAGAAAATGAGAAATTCAATCAAGAACAAGGATATTATGCCTTTGATATATCAATGTTGAACATTACTGATATGCTTGGAAAAACTCAGTATTTTGATTTTTCATTAACTGATTCAACCATTGTTGCGACAACTACTTCAAAATTTGGTAGATCGGGAGCGCAGATCATTTATAACTTTGAAAAGCAATTCTGGACTGTGGAGAATGCAAAAGATGTAATTGATGAGAACTGGTTACCATAAATTTATTTTCTAAAATTTATAAAAGAATTGCATGCAAATGTGCTGCAATTCTTTTTTTTCGAGTTTTTCCCTTTTCAATTTTTCTTTCTCTAAAATCTCTTTATGATTGTTGACTACATTTTGTTTAAACCAAGCAGGAAAGAAAAACAAATCGTGCATTGCCCAAAATCTCAATAAAATGAATATTCAATTCCACATGTTTCATAATGAAAATCAAAATTAATGATCAAACTTAGCTAATAATATAAGGTGATTATATAAAAACCGGACCAAAGTGAATATTGATCAAAAAATGAAACAGATTTTCTTTTCTATAATTGTATCTAAATTTCATTTCTTTCAGGTATGTCAAGAAATGTTTTTTCGATACGCCATGATATTTAAGGAAACGTTCTTTAGCAAAAGACCAGAAACCTTCGAGACCATTAATATGTCTTTTTCCGTTAGCAAAATATGAGCCATGATCAACAGTAATATGCTTACCATAAAACGTCAAAGATTTATAGGATTTGAACTTATCAGTAT
>Ga0272443_10000298_pt1 | contig 94178 bp, 75 predicted proteins | sample SSMAcet12_FD_193581 | JGI IMG/M metagenome (GOLD analysis project Ga0272443, IMG submission 193581) | Marine sediment archaeal communities from Little Sippewissett salt marsh, Falmouth, MA, United States - SSM-Acet-12 | ecosystem: Environmental > Aquatic > Marine > Wetlands > Sediment ...
GGGCCGGTTTTCGTTCATGGGGGGCCCTGCCAGTGAACGGATCACGATCAGGGCATAGGAGGAGTAACCGATGATGATCACGGTGATGCTGACAAAGATGGTATTCAGGAGTACATTTTTTCCGGAGAACTGCGTCCGGTAGATCCCGAAGGCCAGTGCGCCCAGCAGCAGCGCCACGTATATAACCAGCCCGGCGTTGTAGTGGAGACCCGCGGTATTGGTAAAGAACTTTTCCACCACGGTCGCCAGCTTCACGATTCCCGGAATGACCGCGTACATGATCCCCAGCAGGATGACCACCGATATAGAGAGTGCGTAGAGGACCCCTTTCCTGGTCACCCTGTATTTTTTGAAGTAATAAACCAGTACGATGGCAGGAATGGCCAGCAGATTCAGCAGGTGCACCCCGATGGAGAGGCCGATCAGGTAGGCGATCAGGACCAGCCACCTGTTCGCACCGGGTTCATCGGCCACGTTTTCCCACTTGAGGATGGCCCAGAACACCACTGCCGTGAACAGGGAAGAGGTGGCATACACCTCTGCTTCCACTGCGGAAAACCAGAAGGTATCTGAAAACGTATAGGCCATTGCTCCCACAAAAGAACCTCCCAGAAGCACGATCTGACGGGCAGTGGTCAATTCTCCGGAAGGATCCCGGAGAATCTTTCCCAGAAGGTGTGCAATGGTCCAGAACAGGAACATAATGGTGAATGCACTGGCGAAAGCAGAAACCGAGTTGATCATCATGGCCACATTTTCCTCATCACCTGCAAAAATTGAAAACACCCGTGCAATGATCAGCCAGAACGGTGCTCCCGGGGGATGCCCCACCTGCAGCTTGTAGGCACTGGCGATAAACTCTCCGCAGTCCCACAGGCTTACCGTGGGCTCCAGTGTGAGCAGGTATACGATCAGGGCGATGACAAAACTCATCCAGCCCATTAAAAGATTCAGTCTTTTCAGTGCCATGTTTTTTATTTGGTCTCTCAGCGTATTGACTGGCACGAATTTAATGCTTTTTTCATACCCGGCACAAAAAACAAATCATTTGAAAAATGTTGACATATATGGAAATGGAGAGTATATTTGTGGTTCACACATTCCAAGGGACATGTCTTTAAAAGGAATGAACGATCTGGATATTACTTTCTACACCGATTACCCCGAATTCGAATACGAATATGCCAGTCTCAGGGAGCCGAAAACCTTACCCCCTGAAAAACAGGTGCTTATTGTGGGATTGGACAAAAGAAAAATGGACGGGGCAATCATGACCTACATTACGGGTTTCGTGGGAAGGCGGATCGATATGCTCAAGATCGAGGAGGAGCTGCAGGTTATTTGTCATACCTGCGGTTCTTCGAAAATGTATGACATCGTCCTGAAGGGTGATGTGCGGAAGCGTGCATTTGTATATCTGAGGTCCAGGGGATACAGGGTGAAATTTGCTGAAAACTAACCACTTCACATATTACCACCAGTACAAAGGCAGGGTGTTCATCATCCTGCTTTTGTTTATTTCTGCAGGGCTCAGAGGCCAGTTCTACGAATACGGACAGGATGCGGGGACCCTCAGGTGGAACACATTTTCCACTGACCATTACAGGATCATTTATCCGGAGGGAATCGACAGCGTGGCCCGTGCATTCGGTCACCGGCTGGAATACTTTTACCCGCACCTTGGAAAACCGCTGGACCACCGGCACCGGTTCATGCCCGTGGTCATTCATAATGAGTCCAGTTTCTCCAACGGGGTATTCGTCTGGGCGCCGAAGCGGCTGGAGATCTTTACAAATCCTGATCCGAACGGGTATCCGCAGGACTGGCTGACGCAGCTGGCACTTCATGAAGGACGTCATGCTGTGCAGATCGACAAGCTGAACCAGGGACTGACGAGGGCCCTTTCTTTTCTGGGGGGAGAACAGGTGGTGGGGGCAGCCGCGGTTTTTCTTCCCTACTGGTACCTGGAAGGGGATGCGGTGGATGCGGAGACCCGGCTTTCAAAAACGGGCAGGGGGAGACAGCCCTCCTTCGAGCAGGAACTCAAAGCCCAGCTGGTCGGAGCAGGGGACATGTACAGTTTCTCAAAAGCGACCATGGGTTCCTACAGGGATTTTGTCCCAGACCATTACAGGCTGGGCTACCTGATGGTCCGCCACGGAAGGAGAAAGTATGGCGATCAGTTATGGATAGATTTTCAGCAATATGCGGCAACCAAATCCTACCTGATCAATCCCACCTATTTCAGCATGAAGAAACATGGCATCCCTTCAAAAGCACAGTTCTACAGGGATGCCCTGAACGAATACAGGCAACACTGGACGGAGACGGCCGAAGAAAGAAGCATCACGGCCGGACGGATCTGGGATGAAGACAGTCCCCATTACACCAGCTACACCTTCCCCCATTTCATCTCAGGTTCCATGCTTGTGGTCTGCAAGGAAGGGATCGACCAGATCCCCGAATTCATATTCCTGGGAAGCAGGGGAGAGGAAAAACGCATCTTCCGGCCCGGGTTCCTCAACTCGGGACGGATCACTTCATCGGGGAGCCGACTTTACTGGGATGAATTTGTGCCGGATGTGAGGTGGAGCAACAGGAACTATTCCCTGGTGAGATGCTATGACATGTCCACCGGAATGGTCACCAACCTGGGAAAAAAAACCAGGTACTATTCTCCCGCGGTTTCAAATGACGGGTCACGGATTGCCGTGATCGGGCAATCGAAAACCCAGCAATTCAGCCTGGCGATCCTGTCACCGGAGGGGGATCAGCTGGCATCCGTCCCATCCCCGGGCAACCGGTTCATTCAGCATCCTGCATGGATGGAAGCGGATTCGGCCATTGTGGTGACACTCAACGATGAGAAGGGGAAGTCCCTGTATGCTTACAGATTCCGGGACAACCAATGGAGGTGCCTGTTCGATGCCGGATACGATGACATCACCTTTCCCGTTGTCCACGGACACAGGATCTTTTTCGGTGCCACATTCACCGGGATTGACAATGTTTTTTGTTTCGATCTTGAGAAAAATGCATCCTTTCAGATCACTTCTGCCAGGTTTGGCGCTGCTTTTCCACAGGTTTCGGACGACGGCAGCCAGCTGGTCTATTCCGATTATACGGCCGGCGGGTACCGCATTGTCACCCTTCCCCTGCAGGAGGCGCTGTGGCGGCCCCTGGAAGAAGCGGCGGACCATACGGAACAGCTGGATTTTGAACAAATCCCCGAAGAAAAGCGGATTACGGAAGGGGACTGGCAGGGTGACAGCACGGCATACCCCGTGAAACGGTATCACAAGCTGCCGCATCTGTTCAATTTTCATTCCTGGCTGCCGCTGTATTTTGATTACATGAATCCGGAGCTATCGCTGGATCCGGATGAGCTGCCGGTCAGTCTGGGGCTCACGGCGGTTTCACAGAACAGGCTGAGTACTGCTGTCAGCCAGGTGGGTTATGAGTACCGGGACGGGTTTCACCTGTTCCATTCGGGCATCAGGCTGAAAGGCCGGTATCCGGTGGTGAACCTGTTGTTTGACTACGGCGGAACACCCCGTGTGCTTCTTCAGAGGGAAGGAGATTCGCTGTCCGCGCTTCCCAGGGACATGAACCTGCATCTGCAGACCTACGTTCCCATCCGGCTCAACACCGGGAGGTTTCTTACCATCATACAACCGCGGATGGATTATACATTCCGCAGGGATGTGAGCTATCTTGAGGATGAGGACAGGTACAGCACGGGGGGCCACTATTTCCATTACCGGTTGTATGCCTCATCCTATCTGCGCCGGGGTACCAGGGATATCCTTCCCAGGGCGGGAATCACGCTCTCGGGCGGATTTTATCATGCTCCTTTCGACCAGCGGGTATTCGGATCGGTGGCCGGGGCCGGGGTGACCGGTTATCTGCCGGGATTGTTGAAGCATCAGACCATCAGGCTGGAGGTGAGTCATCAGAAGCAATACCCGGTAAGCATGTCCAGACCTGCATTTGTGAACCTCATGTCCCTCCCCAGGGGATTCCGGGGAATTTTCGGAGAAGAGCTTACCAGATACACCGCAGACTATGTCACGCCCCTGCTTTATCCCGACCTGGAACTGGGCCCCCTCCTCTACCTGAAAAGAATCCGGGGTGCCATCTGGGTTGACCACCTGGAAGGGAAGAATGTGATTATCATGGAACCGGAACCAGGGTATGCCGACAGGGATTACACCAGCATAGGCATTGACCTGGTTGCCGATGTGCACATTTTCAGGATCTTCTTTCCGCTGTCGGTCGGAGGCAGGTTGATGTATATGCCGGAAACGGGGACCCTATCGTTTGAATGGATCTACGCGGTGGACATCAATTAAATACCGCCCTGTTCCGCCCCCGAGCGGAATTCCTGATCAATGGTGAAATATCCGGGGTAGTAAACCGGCTGGCCGCCAATGAGTACGCTCGGTTTGATCCTCATGCTCAGCCGGGTGGGTTGTCCCCCCGCATCCATCAGATTGAGTGCGAAGTTGAGCATGGTTCGCGGATTGTCCCCCTCAAGGTATTGAAAAAGATCCGTCCGGACCCGGATGGGGACGATCCTGGTTTCCCCGCCAGGGCCCACCTCGATCCGCTCGTTCAGCGTACCGGTGGCCACCTGGATATCATCGATGAAAGCGATCCATTCAATGGCATTCACCGCGGCAGTTGCGGTACCCGGATTCCGGACCCCCACGTTGGCCGTGATTTCAAAAGGAAGCGAATTGTTGAGGATGTTCCCAACGATCCGCTGGCCATCCATGAGGCTGAAATCCGAAAAAGAGTGCTTTGCTTTGATATCTATCCCGGAGATCTCGGGATCCGCGACTGAATCGAAGCTGAACTCACATTTGGTCAGCGCGGTCAGTTCCGACAGCAGGGCACATCCCGTCATGGTGAGGGCCAGTACGGCAAGGATGAAAACATTTTTCATAGGGTATGTTTCTTTCCGTAAAAGTAGAAAATTTCCATATTCCCCCGAACGTCGTATTTTTGTCAGCAGGTGGAAGAAATATTTTCATACGGGCGCAAAGGCTTCAGAAAGTTTTTCAGGGAGAACAGGATAGCCATCCTGTACACCCTGATCATTCACCTTGCGGTGTTCATCGTCCTGGTCCTGGTGAAGGTGGAAACCCTGAAACAGGGCCGGGAGCTCGGCGTGTTGGTCGAATTTGAAGCAAGGACCATCGAGGAGATCCTTGCCGAAGAGGAGATGGAGATCCCGGCGGACTGGCTGGAACGGGTGATGCGGCAGAGAGAGCTTTCCAGCAACCGGGCGGTCAATGTAAATACCCGGGATGGTTTCAGCGAGGACATCTCCACGGATGAATATGTGCGGGATCTGCTGCAGGAGATCGAAGAAGCGAGGAACCAGCAGGACCGGGAGAGGCTGGAAGAACTGCAGGCCATCCTGGCGGCGGCCGATTATGTTCCCCCCCGGGAAGAGCCGGAAGAGGAGACAGGGGAATACACGGGTCCCACCACCATCACCTATGAATTCCTGGAGCCTCCCAAACAGCGCAGGAGGGTTTTTTTGACAGTCCCCGTATACCGCTGCGAGGGATCGGGACAGGTGCTCGTTGAGATCCGGGTTTCCAGGGAAGGAAGTGTGGTGGATGCAAAAATCAGGGAATCCCTGCAGGGAGCTGACGGGGAATGTTTCGAACAGGCAGCGCTGACCGCGGCTCTCTCTTCAAGTTTCAGGGTGGATCCCGATGCCCCGGAGCGACAAACGGGACTGATCACCTATACCTTCATTCCCCAGTGAAACGGAACATCCGGCCGGCCGCCGCGATGATCCCATCCAGGTCCTGTTCCACCATGCACTTGAAGTGGCGGCGGGGACAACGGGTATATCCCAGCTTTGAACAGGGCCGGCAACCCAGCCCCTTCACACCGAAATGAACGGAATCGGGATGCGGACGGTAGGCATACATGCCCAGTTCGGGGGTGGTGTTTCCCCAGATGGTAATGATTTTCTTTTTGAAAGCGGCACCCATGTGCATCAATCCGGTATCGTGGGTGATCAGCAGGCGCGATTGCTGCACCAGGGAAGCGGACCCGTTGATGGAATACTTCCCGCAGCCGTTAAAGATCTTTTTGCCCGGCAGTGCGGCGGTGATGGCATCACCTGCCGGCCGGTCGTTTTCATCTCCGAGGAGAACAACGGGAGGTTCCAGTCCGGCACAGATGCGAATCAACGATTCTAAGGGCAGCTTCTTGGTCTGGTGCCTGGCCCCGATGGCCATGGCGATAAAACCTTCGCCGAATCCTTCAGGCAGGGATGCAGGGTCGATTTTTTCATCTTCGGGGATAAAGTAATCCAGGCCCAGGGGATCTCTTTCGGAAATAAAGGTCCGGATCGTGTCCATGTACCTGTCAACCATGTGCCTCTCCGGGAGAAGATTCAGCTTCAGGTTCACGTAGAGCCATTTTTTCAGGTTCAGTTTGCGGACGGTGAAGTCCATCCGTTTGAGTGCGAACTTGATCCTGGCTGTGCGGATGTTGTGGTGCAGATCGATCACATAATCAAAGCCCGCTTCCTGAAGCTCCTTCAGGCATTCTTTCAGATTCCCGTTAAAGGAATGGATCCGGTCAATGTAAGGATTGGCGTCAAGCAGCGGTACGAAGGCCGACTTTGTCAGGTAATGGATCTCGGCCCCCTCCACCTGTTGCTTCAAATGGCGCACCACAGGTGTGGTCAGGATGATGTCTCCCATGGAACTGATCCGGATCACCAGGTACCTGACCATCTATAGCAGATCCTTGAAGAAGAGCAACAGTGCAAACCAGTATTCGGAATTCCGGGGATTCTCTTCGGTCAGTGCCGCTGTCCCCCTGCCGCCTTCTCCCAGCCGGGGTTCGAACAGGGTCCGGTACTGAGGGTCAATGCCTGCGGCCAGCTGCGAGACATACTGAAATTCCTGCTGGCCGGAGGTGATAAAGACCGGTTTTGTCAGATTGGTGACGGTTTCCCCGATGTGGAGGTCCGGAAGGAAATATTCGCCCGGGCTCAGGGCAATGACCGCTTTTACCTGCTCTTGTTCACCGGCAACCTTTAAACACAGGGAACCGTTGGCTCCGCTTCCGAACAGGATGACAGGCAGGTTGGACTGGAGACCGGCATACCTGATAGCGGCAAGAATATCCAGTTCGATATCCTCGGCCGACACAGGACACCTGGCTTCCCTGCAACGCTTTGCCGTTTCGTTGGATACAAAGTTCCAGTCCCGTCCGTTACGGAGATCCACGGCGAGACAGTTATAATCCATGTTGCAAAGCCTGCGTGCGATCTGCTGAAATTCCCCCCTGCTTGATCCCTGTTCATGAAACAGCAGGATATAGGGATGGTCGGCCGCAGTCAGGTACTGGTCGGCCGTGATCAGGAGGCCGTCGTCTGATTTGAAGGTGACCGTGCTTTCACGAATCACACCGAAGGAACTCAAACCCAGGGTGAGCAGGAGCATCCCTGCAAAAAGGAGTATGGTCCGGCTAATGCACTTCAAATCACGGTGTTTTTACTGTTTCTGCAAGTACAATGATCCTGTCGTTCTTGGCTTCCACCACCCCTCCGTTCACTTCGAAATAGGTGGTGGATCCTTTCCGGTCCACGATCTTGATCTTCCCCTTTTCCAGGGTGGAGATTATGGGTGCGTGGCTTCTGAGGATCTCAAATGAACCCCTGGAACCGGGGACCTGTACCAGGTCCACTTCTCCCGAGTACAACTGGTGGTCCGGTGCGATGATCTCTAAGAACATGAAATCCTATTTTTTCGATTCGGCCATAATTTTCTCACCCTTCTTGATGGCTTCCTCGATGGTCCCCACCATGTGGAAGGCTGCTTCGGGATACTGGTCCACTTCCCCGTTCATGATCATGTTGAATCCTTTGATGGCATCCTCGATATTGACAAACACCCCGGGTGTCCCGGTAAACTGTTCGGCCACGAAGAAAGGCTGCGACAGGAACCTGGATACGCGCCTGGCCCTGTGCACCACCTGTTTGTCTTCTTCGGACAGCTCATCCATTCCCAGGATCGCAATGATATCCTGCAATTCATTGTACCGCTGCAGGAGCATTTTGATGTTCTGTGCCGTCTCGTAGTGTTCCTTCCCGACAATGTCCTCCTTCAGGATCCTGGAGGTGGAATCCAGCGGATCCACGGCCGGATAAATGCCCAGGGAAGAGATCTTCCGGCTGAGCACAGTGGTTGCATCCAGGTGGGCAAAGGTGGTCGCCGGGGCAGGGTCGGTCAGGTCGTCGGCCGGAACGTAAATGGCCTGGATGGATGTGATGGATCCACGCTTGGTGGAGGTGATACGTTCCTGCAGGGTCCCCATTTCCGTGGCAAGGGTGGGCTGGTATCCGACGGCGGAGGGCATCCTGCCGAGCAGTGCGGAAACCTCCGAACCGGCCTGGGTGAAGCGGAAGATATTATCCACAAAAAAGAGAATATCCCTTCCGCCGCTCTCTTCGTCTCCGTCCCGGAACGATTCCGCCACTGAAAGCCCTGAAAGCGCAACGGTGGCACGCGCTCCCGGAGGTTCATTCATCTGGCCGAAGACGAGGGTGGCCTGGGACTGGTCCAGCAATTTACGGTCGATCTTTTCCAGGTCCCACGATCCGGCCTCCATGCTCTTTTCAAAATCCTTGCCGTATTTGATCACACCGGACTCGATCATCTCCCGCAGCAGTTCATTCCCTTCCCTGGTCCGTTCCCCAACGCCTGCAAAAACGGAGATCCCCTCATATTTCTTGGCGATGTTGTTGATCAGTTCCATGATGATCACCGTCTTTCCCACGCCGGCTCCGCCGAACAGACCGATCTTCCCGCCTTTGGAATAGGGTTCCAGCAGATCGATCACCTTGATCCCTGTGAAAAGCACTTCCGTTTCCGTGGATAGATCTTTATAAACAGGAGGTTTGCTATGGACCTGGTACCCTTCGAATTTTTTTACCGGTTCGAGGCCGTCAATGGATTCCCCCACCACATTGAGCAGGCGTCCTTTCACTGTATCGCCCCTGGGCATGCGGATCTCCTGGCCGGTGGCCACCACCTTCATTCCGCGCTGAAGTCCGTCGGTGGAATCCATCGCGATGGTCCTGATGGCATGTTCTCCGATGTGTTGCTGGCATTCGATGACCAGTTGCGAACCGTCCGGTCTTTTGATTTTAAGGGATTCATGGATGCTGGGGAGTTCATCCCCTGTCTCTTCAAAGGAAACATCCACCACAGGTCCGATGACCTGGATGATTTCCCCTATCAACTGTGACATTGTCAAAGTGTTTAGTGCTGTGAAAAATAGTACGCTTTTCAGCTGGACAAATTTAGCATTTTTTTGAAGGGAAATGCCTTCACCAGCCAATTATATCCACAATTGTCCGTTCATAGAACAGGCCGGAAATAGTTCCTGTCAGGGAAGGAAAAGCGTATAAAGTTGTAACGTCTTCACCATAAAATTCGTATAGGCAGAAAATTCCCGGCTGTAACTACGGATATCCATGAAACATATCCTGACAATCGCATGTGTTGTCCTGTTATGTGCAATTTCGTCACCCGCACAGGTCCACCGTGTGGGCGGGGGACTTTCCTTCTCATCCGGAATTGATTTCAACGGGGGTGAGACGGGAAACCCGGGATTCATGGTGAAAGGATGGGTCGGACTGGACAGGCGCGGTGCCCTGCACCTGGTCCCCTCCCTGACCTATTTCAACCGCTATAAGCTGGAAACGGGGTATTTTATCCTGACCAACCGGATGTTCCACGGGGACCTGGATGTGCAGTACGCGGTATTCCAGGAGGGCACGGTGAAGATCATTGCGCTGGCAGGCGGGAATGCCACCTACCTTTACTCCGATTTCGAGCCCATCATCCAGATCGGGCACGACGGCCTTTCCGATGCGCAGGATTACAGTTTCGGAGGGAACCTGGGCGCCGGACTGGAACTGCGGATGGCTCCCAGGTGGGACTTCATCGTATCGGGGAAATATCTGTTCTCGAAGTACTCACAGTTCATCATTTCAGTGCAGGGTGTCTATTATTTCAAAAAGCGGAGGTTGTCCAGGTGATGCACCCGCAGGAGTTTGCACATATGCATTTTTTCTTATCTTTAATCATTGTTAAAAATACAGTATGGCCAGCTTAAGCTTTTTACTGGGGATGATCCCCAGCACCGAGAAGGTAGAATCCGCGGATGATCAGTTGAGGGCTGATTACAAGGCCTTTAAGGAATTCGAACAATCCGATGAGCTGAAGCATTACCTGGACCTGGAGAAGGAAGTGACTTCCAGCAATTTTGCCCTGAGGAAAAAGCGGATCTTCAAGGAGAAGTACAAATATTCGGAAGCCTTCCGGAAGGAGGAGCGGTACAACAGGCTGCTGAAGAAGCAGAAGGGAGACGAACGGTCCAAAGAGCTGGAGGAACTGGAAGATTACATCAATTCGGAAGAATTTCTCCGGCAGAAGCAGTACCTCACCATGCGGCCGGCAGGGCGCTACGAGACCACGGAAGAATACCAGAAGGAAACGGAGTACCAGGAACTGAAGAAGTCTGAAAAGATCACCTGGTTCTTCAACACCAGGAAGAAATACCCTTTCAAAGAACTGGAAAAATGGGACCTCACCTTCGAGGACAGCTTTAAAGGGAACAAACTGGACAACTCGAAGTGGATGACCCGGTACTACTGGGGGGATCAGACCATGAACAGCTCTTATGTCCTTCAGGATGACAAGAGTTTCATCACCGAGGGGGATAACCTGGAATTCTACGACAACAAGCTCAGGATCGTCACCAGGGCTGAAAAAGCTGAGGGATTGATGTGGCGGGCGGAGCAGGGATTCGTGATGGAAGAGTTCGATTATACATCGGGCCTGGTCAGCACAGCCGCCAGTTTCAGGCAGAAATACGGGATCTTCAAGGCCAAGATCAAGATGGCCGAAGGATCTGTTTCACAGGCCTTCTGGATGGTTTCAGAAACCATGCTGCCCCACATCGATGTGGCCAGGTATGAAAAGGGCAGGTTGTATTCCAATTATTTCTGGGGCAAAGGGAATGTTCATAAGTCCATCTCAAAAACGGCGGGGAAAAGATATTCGGATGACTACTTTATCTATTCCCTGGAATGGTGGCCCGGAAAACTGGTCTGGAAGATCAATGAGAGGGTGTTCAAAACCCAGACTTCCGGAGTCCCGCAGGAAGAGATGTACATCAATTTCTCCTGCAACCTGAAAAAGGATGCTTCCGACCACAACCTCCCTTCTGCCATGGAGGTGGACTGGGTCCGGGTATACAAGCTGAAAGGATAGAATTCACTGATGAAGCCACTGATCATGTCAGTGCTGATGCTTGGGCTGATCCAGGCACTGGCTGCACAGGACAGGGTGACGGGCAGGACTTTCGCCACCCGTTCGGAAGTGATCGCGCGTCACGGAATGGCATGTACGAGTCAGCCGCTGGCCACGCAGGTTGCACTGGATATCCTGAAGTCGGGAGGGAACGCAGTGGATGCAGCCATTGCGGCGAATGCAGTGCTGGGGCTTGTGGAACCTACCGGGAACGGGATCGGAGGTGATCTGTTCGCCATCGTCTGGGACGCAGAGACGGGGAAGCTTTACGGACTGAATGCAAGCGGAAGGTCCCCACGTTCGCTCACCCTCGACTATTTCAGAAAGAACGGCTATGAAAAAATACCGGCCTACGGTCCGCTACCTGTCTCCGTTCCGGGATGTGTGGACGGATGGTTTGAGCTGCATGGCAGGTTCGGATCCCTCTCCATGGAAAAGATCCTGGAACCGGCGATCCGGTATGCCAGGGAAGGATTCCCGGTTACTGAGCTGATCGCTTATTACTGGGCCGGCGGCGCCAGGGCGCTGAGCCGTTTCCCCAATGTTGCGGAGGTATATATGCCGGGAGGCAAACCGCCGGCAAAAGGGGATATTTTCAAAAATCCTTCTCTGGGGGGTACACTGGAGACCATCGCCAGGGAAGGCCGGAATGCATTTTATCAGGGAGAGATTGCAAGGACCATCTCCCGCTTCATGAAGGAGCAGGGCGGGTTTCTTTCCTATGAGGATCTTGCGTCACACACCTCGGAATGGGTGGAGCCTGTCAGTACCTCCTACAGGGGGTATGATGTATGGGAGCTACCGCCCAACGGACAGGGGATCGCAGCGCTCCAGATCCTCAATATCCTGGAGGGATTCGACATTGCGGCCATGGGATTCGGAAGCGATGATTACATCCATCACTTCGTAGAGGCCAAAAAGCTGGCGTTCGAGGACAGGGCGAAGTATTATGCGGATCCGGAGTTCAGTGAGGTTCCGCTGGAGACGCTCATATCCAAACAGTATGCTGCTGGCCGGAGGGCGCTGATCAATCCCGAAAGGGCCTCCAGTGCACCCGGTGCAGGATTGATCGAACAGGGAAACACCATTTACCTGACCGTGGCCGATGAAGCGGGGAATATGGTGTCCCTGATCCAGAGCAATTACAGGGGAATGGGTTCCGGTATGTGTCCACCCGGCATGGGATTCATCCTGCAGGACCGGGGAGAGCTTTTCAGCCTGGAGGAAGGACACGCGAATGTGTACGCTCCCGGGAAGCGTCCCTTCCATACGATCATTCCAGCATTTATTACCAGGGACGGCAAACCCTGGGTGAGTTTCGGGGTGATGGGCGGCTCCATGCAGCCCCAGGGCCATGCCCAGATCGTGGTGAACCTGATCGACTTCGGAATGAACCTTCAGGAAGCCGGCGATGCGCCCCGCATCCGCCACGGAGGCTCCTCCCAGCCCACCGGGGAGGTCATGACCGACGGAGGGACCATCTACCTGGAATCGGGGATCCCCTATGAAAGCATCCGCGGGCTGATCCGCCGCGGCCACACCGTACAGTTCGATGTGGGCGGCTACGGGGGTTACCAGGCGATCCTCCGGGATCCCGAGAACGGCGTCTACTATGGCGCTTCCGAATCCAGGAAGGACGGGCAGGCAGCGGGGTTTTAGTCGAGAGTCGAGAGTCGTTAGTCGGGAGTCGAGAGTCGAGAGTCGAGAGTCGGGAGTCGTTAGATATCAGCAGAACGTTTACACTATTCAAAGAGAACAACGTATCAATAGATCGTTTACACTTTTGATAAACACATGATTCTTACTGCACGTTGAGAGATTTGATCAGGCCAGACAGGATCCTGCCTATTTCATTGCTGGTAACGATCAAATATTCAGTTTCATTCGACCCGATGTAATTGAGTGCTTCTGCCAGGTATAGCATCGACCGGACCTCAGCACATGAACCTTTGGCTATAAATAGGAACTGTTTAAACTCCCTGTCTGTTTGCCTTTCAAAACCCTCTGCGATATTATTCATCACTGAGACCGCAGCTCTTTGGATCTGCTCCCTGAAAGATATGTCCCGCAGTTCCTTGAAGGTTGCATAGATCAAAACGAAAAAATCCAATGCTTTTTGCCAGGCAATGATCTCCTCAAATTTGCCGATCTTCATATGTTGTTTCTGACTTAATGTGGTAAAAATCCAATTATCTGTAAGGATTCGAGGAAAAATGAACCAGGTTGCATTGTGAACAAAAACGTTCGTATATACTAACCCTGGCTAGAAGCAAACATTCAAGAATCAATCGTCATGTCCCGACTCCAGACTTTAGACTTTCGACTCTCGACTAAAACGGCCAGAATCTGGGAATGAGAAGGATAGAAAGAAGCAGTGCCAGGATGTTCAGCGGCAGTCCGATTTTCCAGTAATCACTGAACTTGTAGTTTCCGATACTCTGGACGATCAGGTTGGTCTGGTATCCGATCGGCGTTGAAAAGCTGGCTGAGGCGGCGATGCAGATGGTAATGAAGAATGGCTTGGGATCCACCCCCAGCTGCGTGGCAGCCGCATAGGCGATGGGAAAGGTAATGGCGGCAGCCGCATTGTTCGTGATGATCTCCGTAAAGATATTGGTGATCAGGAAAATGGCCGCGAGGACCCCGAGTGGTCCGAATCCTTTTGAAAGATTGATCGTGCTCCTGGCGATGAAATCGGCAGCGCCTGAATTCTGGAGTGCCCGGCTGATCCCGAAGGCACAGGCGATGGTGATGAGCACGTCCCAGTTGACGGGCTTGGTGTATTTCTTAGGTGAAAAGATCTTCATCATGGCCATCAGCATGACGGTGACCGCTGCAAAAAAGAACATATCAAACTCGACCTTTCCGGGTGCATTGAACCTGCTTCCGATGGTCGCTCCCACCACCATCAGTGAGGTAAGTCCGATACCGATCCAACGGCGGGTCCGGTCCTTGCGGTCATCCAGTTCACCGATCTCGGAGGCCATGTAGAACACCCTGGACTGTCCCCAGTACCTTGTAAAGTCATCGGTGGTCAGCAGCATCAGGTTATCCCCTGCTTTCATCTCCAGGTTGTTCAGGTTGGTGGTGATCCGTTCACCGTTCCGGTGAACCGCCATCACCACCGCGTTATAATGACCGAAAAAATCAAATTCACCAAGTGTCTGCTGGATCCCGGGGAATCGGGGGGCGATGACCACCTCCACCTGCTTCAGGGGCTTCTTGAGGAAATCGGGGTCCACATTTTCCAGGGCGATCAGATTCACGTTGGAGGACTGCGTCAGGTACCCCACGTCTTCCGGGCGACCGGCAACGATCAGCTGATCGTTCTCCTCAAGCCGGAAAGGGGTGTTAGAGATACGGATATGTTTCTCATCCCGGATGACGGTCCTGACCGTAAATTCCTTCATTCCGGGGAGTTTCCTTTTTTCAATTTCTTTTCCCACAAGGTTGCTGCCCGGAGTCAGGCAGAGGTCGAAATAATATTCCCTTGTATCGTTGGGAAAACTGTAGCGGGGTACTTTCTCCCCGGGGAGCAGCCTGTTGGAAAACAGGTTGATATAAAGGAATCCGAAGAAACTGAAGAAGAGACCCACCTTGGCAAGCTCAAACATGGAGATCCCGGTCATTCCCCGGTCGAGCATCATTCCGTGAACGAGCAGGTTGGTGGAGGTCCCGATGAGCGTACATGTGCCGCCGAATATGGTTGCATACGAAAGGGGGATCAGGAATTTCTGGGCGGGAAGGCTCATTTTATCAGCCCATTTCTTTAGCAGGGGGCCGAAGATAATGACCACCGGGGTATTGTTCAGGAATGCGGAGACGGCAGATACCGGGATCAGGATCTGCATCAGCAGGCGGGGAATGGGCTTTCTTTTCTTCGGCAAAATGATCCTGCCAAGCTTATTCAGGGCACCGGTTTCCCGCACCCCTTCACTCACAAGAAAGAGAAGGGCCACGGTGATCATCCCCTTGTTGGAAAATCCTGCCAGTGCATCCTCCGCAGAAATAATGTCTGTGATCATGAAGATCACCAGGGCGGAGAAGAGGATCAGACCGGGTCGCATGGCCTCCTTCACCAGGGCGATGATCATCAGTAATACGACCCCGACCGCGATATAACCGGGAAATGTCATGTTTCAGTTACCGGGTCCTCCCTCCCCGGAATCGGTAAAAAGGGTGATTCAAAACCGGACAAATCATCGTCCAATTTAGTTTCCAGATGCGGGAAAACCAAATATTTTTATCTGGGGCCCTGCCGAAGGAGGAAATGAAGAAGAGGTCAATAACATTCCCAGTAGGTGGTGATACCGCCCACGGTAACCGGACTGGAATTCTGTCTTTCCTGAAGGTCATCCCCGCAGAAGAACATGGGGGTGCCGGACGACCTGTTCCCATCTGCGTCCACGGTGATAAATTCACAGGTTCCGCATTCTTCCAGGAAATCGCATGCGGGCACCAGCAGGAACAGGACGAAGCATATTCCTGCCACAATCGGTCTTTTCGCTTGCATGTACAGACGCATCATCTCGTGCAAAATTATAACAGGTTCGGAGAATTCTCAATAGCTGTATACGTTGATTTTCAACAAATGTTCCCGGACCGGGGATGTTCAAATCTCACATGGATTTATGAAAAGCGGGTGAAAAGTTTCTGGGCGAATGATTAACTTGGCAGGTTGTACATGACATGATGTGCGAGCGCAATGAATGCATCGAGCCCGCAGGAGAAATTGTTCGATGGCCCGGAGAAAAAGGAAAATACTGAGAATTGCCGGCTGGGTACTGCTGGGATTTATCTCGTTCATCACCCTGACCAGCCTGGTGTTTTACCTGAACAGGGGCTGGGTGAAGGAGCGGGCACTCGCTTATCTGAACGAGATGCAGCCCGGCTACGTCAACATGGGGAAAATCAACCTGATCCCTTTTATGGATTTTCCCAGGGCTGCGATCCAGCTGAAAAATGTGAGGTATTATGAATCAGCCCGTATGAAGGATTCACTCCCTGCAGATCCCATTCTTTCAATGGATGAAATATTCGTTTCCCTGGATGTGATCGAATTGATTCGGGGGGATCTGATCGTCACGCGGGCGAAGCTTGAGGGGGGAAACATCGGGATCGTGGTGTATGAGGATTCGGTGACCAACCTGGAACGCGCACTCGGGATCCGTTTCGGGGAGAAGGATGACCGGGGCGATAAACAGGGATTGCCATCCCTGCGCATTGACCTGGACAGGCTCCAACTGTCCGGGATTCACCTGGAGATGTGTGACCGAAAAGGGGACAGCCATGTGGACCTGTTGATCAGCGACCTGGAAAGCCAGTTTAACTACCTGCCCCGACTGGTGCATACTGAAGTTGAACTTGATATGCAGATAAATAGCTTCAAACATTTGTCTGTCAGTTCCGAAACAAACAGGAAGCTCCGGTTTGACAGCCAGCTTACCTACGATGTGCCATACCGGAAGATCACCATCCACCCCAGTTCGCTGGCACTCTCAGACCTGATGCTGGAAGTATGGGGTTCATATGACCTGATGGATGATCCTTACCTGGATCTGGGATTCAGGGCCACCAGTGAGGGGCTTGATGTTTTGAATTTTCTGCTCAGGGGGGTCCTGGACATGGAAGAAATTGAGCAGATCGGAGCGGGAACCATCAATCTGGAAGGTTCGCTGAGCGGGGATCCCGCGAAAGGACTGCCTTTGATCAGGGCAACCGGAACAGCCAGCCAGGTCGGCTTCAGGATCAAGTCACTCCGCCAGGACGTCACGGGGATCTCCTTCAGGGCATCCGCTTCCACGGGAAATTTATCTGATCTGAGTGAGGCTGTACTGCAGGTGGAAAATTTCCGTGCGAATTTTCCCGAAGGATATATTACAGGCAGATTTACAGCTAAAAATATGGTGTTACCTCAAGTGGACATGGAAGTGCATGCAGATGTGGAGGTAACCGGACTTGAGCAAATGATCGAGTCGGATGCCATCTCGAACCTGGCGGGACATGTGAAGCTGGATGGTCGGTTCAGCGGGTTGTTGGACCGGACGGGGGACGATTTCCTGAACGAGGCGGGAGATTTTACAGCCCGGCTGGAGGATGTGGGATTTGTATACCGCGGCGATACGGTGGAAAAGGCCTCAGGAGAGCTTTATTTAATGGGGAATGTCATGGGGGCCAGGGGGATGGATCTTCATCTCAACGGGAACCGGATCCTGCTGGAAGCGGAAGCGGAAAACCTGATGCATGCAATGCTGGGTTTTGAGAGGGATGTGAGGGCATCAGTCACACTGGCATCCGACCGGATAAACCCTTCCGCATTGCTGGGAGATACTTCCCTTGCAGGTGTACTGGGGAAAGAGATCCGGGACCTCCATTTCAGTGCAGGTGCGGTGATTTCAAAGCCTGAACTGGACAGGTTCCTCAGGCAGGATTCATTGCCGCGCTTTTTGTTCTCGCTGGACAGTTTCGGGGTCAGGCTGCCGGTTTATACCGAAATTTCGGACCTGGGTGCATCCATGAAATTCGGACCCGATACCCTGGATATCGATTACCTGGGTGGAAAGATCGGGGAGAGCGATTTTGGATTTTCCGGCAGGGTGGTCAATCATGCGGCGATTGGTAGAAAGGACTCAGCGGCGGTGGTTTCCCTGGATTATAAACTTTCGTCCGGGTTTCTGGCTGCCAAAGAGATCCTCACCTTCCGGGAGAAATTCCTCCTGCCTGAAGTTTACAGGAAGGAATCCCTCGAGCATGTCCGACTGGCCGGATCCGCCAGGGTGCCTGTGTCGGTCCTGCTGGACGATGGCGCTTCACCAGATTTCGAGCTGGATATCAAAGAAATGGGTTGCAGCTTCGGAACCATTCCCCTGGCACTGGATCAGTTCGTTGTGAAGATGAGAAAAGAAAGTCACAGGGTGACGGTGGAAGACTTCCGGGGCAGGGTGGGGGAAAACAACCTGGTCATGAGGGCCAGTCTTGAACATGTCACAGATTCGCTGCAGGAGATGACAGGAAACATCTTCCTTGAATCGGAGTTATTGGATTTCAATCAATTGATGTATTTCAACAGAACAAAAGCTCAAAGTGATCCGGAAGGGATGACAGACACCGTCAAAGATTCTGCGGAATCCGGGCAACCGCTGCGCCTGGACAGGCTGCAATATCCGCAGATAAACGTCACCATGGATCTCGGAGAGATCCGCATTGCGGAGTACAGGCTCCAGGGAGTGAAGGGGGTTCTCAGGTCAACGAAAGAGAAGATCCTGTACATGGACAGTCTGGTCGTTTTTCCGGAAAGCGGGGGACAGATCGCACTCGACGGACAGTTCAACGTATCCGGTCCCCATTTGTACACCTTCAGTACGGCGCTGGACCTGAAGGAAGTCAATCTGAACGATCTGGACTTCGAGATGACCTGGGGTGAGGAAAGCTATACCCTGAAGGAGAATTTTGCAGGCCTGATTACGGCGAAAGGACTGGCCGAGATCTTTATTACACCGGATCTGACCTTCGACATTTCCACATCCACCGCGGTTTTTGACGTGACCCTGTCCGACGGGGCGCTGATCAATTTCACCCCCCTCCAGGCAGCGGCGAAATACCTGGACAATAAAGACCTGAACGATGTTCGTTTTGCCAGTCTGCGGAACCGCTTCACCCTGGTGGATTCCAGGATCATGATCCCCCGGATGAGTGTGGGCTCCACCATCGGGCAGCTCCTGATCGAGGGGGAACAGGGCCTGGACAACAGTTACCTGTACCTGGTCCGGATCCCCACCTGGCTGGTCAGGGATGCGGCAAGGAGCATGCTGACACAGCGGGAGAATGAGCAGGATCAGGACCAGATCCATGAAATGCAAATGGGGAAATTCCTGGTGCTGACGGCCTGGAGTGACGGGGTCGCATCGGAGATAAAAACGGGCGACAGGCGGGACAGGTATCAATGACAGGCAGCACTGATGAGAGAAAAAGGATGCGAGAACTGAAATTTGCACTGGGATACATGCCCCACCGGTTGTGGGGAAAATTGCTGCAGGCCCAGTTCCTGGAAAAGGAGCCCGGAAAGGATTTTTTCTCCCCAAGGGAGTACATCCAGAATGATGAATCCACCGTTGCGTACAGGCGACTGACACCCATGCAGCGCGAGATCCTCCAGCTGATCGATGCCTACAGCGACAGAAATCTTTTCAGGCGGTTCTCCAGAGAAAGCACGGCAAAGGAGTTTCAAAACCGGGTGCAGAAGGAGACCATCCTCAGGTTGATCCGTCCCTACATTGAAAAATACCTCTACCGGATCCTGGAGACCGCAAGGGATCACAGGATCGATCTGTTTTTAAAGGAAAAAGGCGACAGGAATATTTTTCCTGAAGATTTTATTCACATCGAAAAACATCCCGCGGACCCGGTTTTCTTTTTCCGCTACGGGGCTGAATTATCCTACACCCTGCAGGTGGTCCACGGACAGAACAGGCTGCTTCTTCAAAACGGACCGGCGGAGATCGTAACCGGCACACCCGTGACCCTGATCCTGGGCAATACCCTCTATTTCGTGAACGGAATTGACGGGAAGAAACTGAAACCCTTCATGCAGAAGGAACAGCTGGTGATCCCCCGGACATTTGAGAAGAAATATTTTTCCACCTTCATCAGGAAAATCCTGCAGGAGCACAACGCCGTCACCGAGGGATTCAGCGTGACGGAGCGCACCCCTGAAAAACAGGCAGAAATTGTCCTGGAAGAAGGAATGAAAAACATTCCGGTCTTCATTCTTCAGTTGATTTACGAAAATAAAAGGATCTATGCCGACAGCGGACAAAAGCGTTTTGTGAAAATCAGGGAGGAACAGGGAACCTATCAATTTGACAGGTACGCAAGGGATTTTGAGTGGGAGGACCAGGTGGTGGCAGCACTCAATGAACTGGGACTGGGATCGAGGGACGGAAAGAATTTTTACCTGAACAAAGCATTCAACCAGGGGAAGGAAAGTGATATATACACAGCGGTCAATTTTGTCAATGAGTTTGGATCAACCCTTGCTGAATCGGGGATCGGTGTCCGGCACAGGCTGCAAAAGAACTATTTCCTGGGAAAAGTAACGCTGGAAATGGAATCCAGGGAGCGGGAGGACTGGTTCGATATTCTTGCCCTGGTCCGCTTCGGCGATCACGAGATCCCCTTCATGGCACTCCGGGATCACATCCTCCAGGGCAAACGCGAATATGAACTTCCCGGCGGAGGGGTTGCCATCCTGCCCGAAGAGTGGTTTGCCAGGCACAGGTCCATTTTTGAATTCGGAAAACAGGACGGGGAGAGGATCCTGGTGCACAAGCAGCATTTTTCCGTTCTGGAGGGATCCATCCCTGAATCTCACCGGGCCACCCTGGAAAGGCTCCATCAGCTCAACGAGGTGCAAATGCTTCCCCCTTCACCGCTGCCGGAGGGATTGCATGCAGGGCTGCGTACTTATCAGGTGGAGGGATTCAACTGGCTTTGCCTGCTTGAAAAATATGGATTCGGGGGGTGCCTTGCCGATGATATGGGACTGGGCAAGACATTGCAGGCCATGGCCATTCTGGTCAGGTCGAAGGAGACGGCTGCGGAAAACCCGGAGCAAAAGCCGCGGGAGTCCGGACAGCTTTCCCTTTTCGGAGGATCGTCCGGCCGGCGCACATCCCTGATCGTGGTTCCGGCTTCATTGATCCACAACTGGAAGAATGAGTGCGCACGATTTGCTCCCGGACTGGAAGTCTGTTCCTATGTGGGAAACCAGCGGGAGAAACAGCTGGACCGGTTCCGGTCGTTCGATGTGGTTCTTTCGACCTACCACACGGTGCGGCAGGATATCGAACAACTTGCAGCTTTTCCTTTCCATTACGTCATCCTGGATGAAAGCCAGATGATCAAGAATCCCTCCTCCAAGCTCTACCAGGCGGTGATCGGACTTCATGCGGAGCATAAGCTCGTGCTCACGGGCACTCCCATCGAGAATTCCCTGACCGATCTCTGGTCGCAGATCAATTTCGTGAATCCGGGATTGCTGGGGACGCTCAATTTCTTCAGGAGGAGCTTTGTGCAGCCCATCGAGAAAAAGAAGGATACGGACCGGGAGCAGAAGCTGAAAGAGCTGATCAATCCGTTCATCCTCAGGCGGACCAAAAAGGAGGTGGCACGTGAACTGCCGCCGGTGTATGAACAGGTTCGTTTCTGCAATATGACAGAGGACCAGAGAAAATTGTATGAGGAAGAGAAATCACTGGCCAGGAATGCGATCCTTGAGAACCTGGAAGAGGCAGGGCTGGAAAAATCTTCCTTCATGGTCCTTCAGGCACTGACCAGGCTCAGGCAAATCGCCAATCATCCGGCCATGGTGGAAGCGTTTGATGAGATTGAATCAGGGAAATTTTCCGAGGTTTACCGGGATATGGAGAGTGTCATCTCCGAGGGACACAAGGCCCTGGTGTTCTCTTCCTTCGTCAAACACCTTGATCTCTACCGCAGCAGGCTGGAGCAGGACGGGATCGGCTTTTCTTACCTGACCGGTGCCGTGGCCGGGGGGATGCGTGAGAAGGCCGTGCGTGCTTTTCAGGAGGATGCCTCATGCAGGCTCTTCCTGATTTCCCTCAAGGCAGGAGGGGTGGGGCTCAACCTGACCGCTGCGGATTATGTGTTTATCCTGGATCCGTGGTGGAATCCCGCCGCAGAGATGCAGGCCCTGAACAGGGCGCACCGGATCGGACAGGAGCAGAATATCTTCGTGTACAGGTTCATCTCCATTGACACCATCGAGGAAAAGATACAGCGGTTGCAGGAGCGAAAACTCCAGCTGGCCGAGAGCATGATCGTTTCGAACAATCCCCTGAGGAACATGACGGAGAAAGAAGTGGTAGAACTCTTTTCGTAAAACCTCGCGAAATTGTAAGCTGCTGAAGATTTATTTATCTTTCCGGCATGCGGGAGTGCCTCAAAAAGGAAGTAACCTACCGGACCAGCCGTTCATCCGGGCCCGGGGGACAGCATGTGAACAAGACCGAATCACGTGTGGAGCTTTTATGGAACCCGGAAGCATCTGACTGTTTGAACAAGGGCCAGAAAGAGCGGTTCCGGCAAAGACAGGGATTCAGGCTGACCGGAGACGGATGGCTCATCCTTGCCGGGGAGACACACAGGTCGCAGCACCGGAACAGGGAAGAGGTCACGGAAAGGTTCCTGGATCTGGTCGCTGCCGCCATCGTTCCCGTGAAAAAAAGAAAACCCACCCGTCCGACCCTGACCAGCCGGGAAAAACGGATCCGGCAGAAAAAAATCCGCGGGGAGCTCAAGCGGTTGCGCAGCCGAAGGCCGGAGGAATGAAATCCTGTTCCCTGGATCGTCAGGGGATACATCCCCCGGATTTGGTTTACATTTCAGGACGCTTTCACAGGGATTCCACCTGGTAGCCCCTGCTATTCAACAGGTCCCGCACATTATCGGGACCGAAAAAATGTCCCGCCCCCACCAGGACCATATAGGTCTTTCCCTCACCACGGGCGATTTCTTCAAGATGATTCACCCATTTCTTATTCCGCGCTGTAAATACCTGTTCATATACATCCTTCACCACTGGGTTTGTAAAATCATACATGGAAGCGAACACTTTTTCGAATCTTTCAGAATCCTGTGCATAATATGCCTCCAAAAGAGGGAGCTCTGCCGTGGCCTGCATTTGAAGTGAACCTGCAGCTCTCTGAATGACCTGGATCTGTGCCTCATAGGGAACATCAAATTCAAAGAGGACAAACTGGTCCTCGAACCGGTCCAGTCCAATGACCTGTTTGTCGTCTTCTTTTGCCATGTTCCTGAAATACATGTCGATCCCATGGTCACCATGGAACCCGTACAGCCGGTGTTTTGTGCCTGAAAGGATCATGTTCAGGAACCATCCCTTGTACTGGTCATATTTCTGGAATTCCTCCCTGTCCAGGATGCCCAGGATCTTCTCCAGGGTAGTGGAGTCCAGGTGATGACGAAAGTACTGTGGCTCAGGCAGCCGGTCTTTTTCCGCATAATCGATCATTTTTTCCTCCAGGGTAGCGAAATCATCTGCCAGTTCCATGATCATGACATCCGCATTCGTATAACAATCCAGGTACTGTTCAGGAAGCGGGTAATATGATTCTTTCCCGGCATGCACTGAACCAACCAGGTAAAAGGTAGCCTGATTGATGGTGCATCTCCAGATAAAATCCGCCGTGGGGGCCAGGGTTTTTGTGATTTCCTGGGCCGTAGCGGATGGTTGCTGATAAAACAGTGAACCAAAAACAAACAGGGACAAGATCAGGTGGCTTGAACCTGGCCTGCAGGGTGAAGTTTTCATCATCCGAAAATATTTTGATTGATTACCAGGATATATAAAAATACAATATTTTCCGAACCCGGAGGAATATAGAAAACTCTATTATTTTTGTTGCATATCTCCGGTGTATGCTTTCTTCAAGAACCTTCATTTTTGTCCTTCTGGTTTTGCTGGTCATCCCTGTCATGAGGATTGGGTCCCAGGACCTGGATTCCCTGCTGCGGCACAAAAGGGTTTACCATGCTGAAAACATCGGTGCACTGTCCCCGCCCAGGATTGACGGACTGCTGGAAGATGAGATCTGGCAGCTGGGGGAATGGCACGGGGATTTCACCCAGCAGCAGCCCAATACGGGTGCCAGGGGGACCGAGAACACCTATGTGAAGGTGCTCTACGACCATTCCAGCCTTTATGTGGCCATCATCTGCCAGGACAGTGAGCCGGAGAAGATCAGGGACATCTTCGACCGCCGGGATGCGCTGAGCGGGGATATGGCCGGCATTGCCATCGACAGCTACTTTGACAAGCGGACCGCCTTCGAGTTCAACCTGAGTGCGGCAGGGCAGAAGATGGATATGAAACACCGGGGGGATTATGAGTGGGATTTTAACTGGGACGGGGTCTGGAGCGGGGCCACCTCAAAAAACGACACTGCCTGGATCGCAGAAATGCAGATCCCATTCAGCCAGATCAGGTACACCGACCGGGAGGAGCATACCTGGGGAATGCATGTCTGGCGATGGATCAACCGGAAGCATGAAGAGGACCAGTGGCAGCTGATCCCCAGGGAAGCCCCGGCCATGGTCTATCTTTTCGGAGAGCTGAAAGGGATCCGGAACATCAGGAGCTCCCGCCAGATGGAGTTTCTGCCATATGTCATGGGATCCCTGGAGAAGTATGGCCACAGCGAAACCATTGAACCGTTCGGCTACAATGCAGGGATCAACGCCAAGATCGGGATCAGCAGCGATTATACGCTGGATCTTTCGGTGAATCCCGATTTCGGGCAGGTGGAGGCCGATCCTTCCGTGCTCAACCTTACCACCTTCGAAACCTTTTACGAAGAGAAGCGACCCTTTTTCCTGGAGGGGACGGAGATATTTGATTTTGAGCTGGACGGGGCCATTCCATACTACTCGAGGAGGATCGGGAGCGCCCCCGCATTTCCCGCATCGACGGGTCCATGGAATATCTCCCGGCTTCCCAGCCAGAACACCATCCTGGGCTCGGTGAAACTGACCGGGAAAAGCCGGAAGGGGTTGTCGGTGGGACTGGTCAGCGGACTGACCGCCCGGGAGTTTGCCATGGCTGAGAACGAATCGGGTGCTTCAAAGGAAATCCAGGTGGCCCCCCTGGCAAATTATGCATCTGTAAGGGTCAAACGGGAATTCAGGGAAGGGAACACGGTGGTGGGCGGGATGGCCAGCCTGGTGAACCGCTTTTCCAGCGATTCTGCCATTTCTGCCCTGCTCCCATCGGAAGCCATGAGCGGGGGATTGGATGTGCTTCACTACTGGAAAAACAAAAACTATTACCTGGAAGCAAAATCCGTTGCCAGCACATTGCACGGCACACCGGAGGCCATCCTGGTGAAACAGCTGGAGAATTCCCACCGGTTCCAGCGGCCCGATGCCGAATACCTCGGGGTGGACAGCACCAGGGAGCGCCTCTCGGGACATGGCAGCCTGCTCGAGGTGGGAAAAAAGGGAGGGAGGTTCAATTTCAGCCTGCAGGGTCAGTACCGCAGTCCGGGTCTGAATCTGAACGACATGGGATATATCAGGGAAACGGATTTTTTCGGAGGGGGAAGTGAGCTCGCTTACGTGATGAATGAGCCGGGCAAATGGATCAGGAACTATACCATCCAGTTCCGGCAGGAGGCCCGGTGGAGTTTCGGCGGGGAGAATATCCTGAATTATACGGGGCTGAGATGGTATCTGATGAACAATGCATCCTGGAGTTTCTCCCTTTACGGGAATTACGATTTCACCCATCTGGACATCAGGGAATTGCGCGGGGGACCGGCGCTGCGGGTGGACGGACAGCTCCAGACGGGGATCATTGTTTCTTCGGACAATTCAAAGGATCTGTCGGGGAGCATCGGGTTCCATTATCAGACAACGGGCCGGCCTGACGGTTACCAGGAAATGCTGGAGGCGGGCATCAGCTGGCTCCCTGTCAGGAAGATCAAACTGAGCTGCCATGCCAGCCTGGATCAACGGGAATATTACCAGCAATATGTGGGCACTTTGCAGGAAGGGGCATCCACGGAATACATCGTGGCCGGGATCGACCATCATTCCACATCGCTCACCTTCAGGGGAGAGGTGTTTTTCACCCCGGAGATCTCGCTCCAGTACTACGGGAGCCCCTATTATTCGGTGGGCAGGTACGATGATTTCAGGCGTGTGGCACTGGCTTCATCCAAAGATTCAGATGAACGCCTGAAACCATTGAACGTCAGTTATAACACTGAGGAAAACAGGTACGATTTCATGTACGGCGGAACCTCCTGGAGCTTCGGGAATCCCGATTTCAACTTCATGCAGTTCCGGTCCAACCTGGTTTTCCGCTGGGAATACAAACTGGGCTCCACCCTTTACCTGGTGTGGACGCATGAAAAATCCGGTTACGAACCTGTCTACCATCCGGTGGGTGAGATCACGGGCGACTTGTTCCGGATCATGGGGGACCATGTGCTGATGCTGAAGCTGAATTTCTGGTTTTCTGCATGACCCGGGGGGAGAATGATTAACTTGGCTGTATCTACTCACTATTTATAAAATCTTAACAAATGAAAAGAAGATCTTTTATCCGGAACAGCGCTGCCGCCTCAGCGGCGATCGTTGCGGGGAGCATGCTGAAGGCGTCGGCCCCTGCAGGGGCAGGCCGGCAGACAGGGACACATACCTTTCAGCTGAAGTATGCCCCGCATTTCGGCATGTTCAGGCATCATGCGGGAGAGGACCTCCTGGACCAGATCCAGTTCATGGCGGATGTGGGATTCAGGGCGCTGGAGGATAACGGCATGAAGGACCTGGATGTTTCCATGCAGGAAAAAATTGCCGGGAAAATGGCTGCCCTGGGAATGGAGATGGGAGTTTTCGTCGCCCACACGATCCACTGGACCGAACCGGATCTGGTGAGCGGCGATCCGGACAACCTGGACCGTTTCCTCGGAGAGATACGGGAATCGGTCGAGGTGGCAAAAAGGGTCAATGCCAGGTGGATGACCGTGGTGCCCGGTCATGTGGATCTGAGAAAAGAAATGGGATACCAGACCCGCAATGTGGTGGAGGCCCTGAAAAGGGCATCTGCGATCCTGGAGCCGCATGGACTGGTCATGGTGCTGGAGCCGCTGAATTTCAGGGACCATCCGGGCCTGTTCCTGAAGAAGATCCCCAAGGCTTACCAGATCTGCCAGGCGGTGGGAAGTCCCTCGTGCAAGATCCTCGATGATCTGTACCACCAGCAGGTGCAGGAAGGGAACCTGATTCCCAACCTGGAACTGGCATGGGAGGAGATCGCCTATTTCCAGGTGGGGGATAACCCGGGGCGGGATGAACCCACCACCGGGGAGATCAACTACCGGAATGTATTTGCCCGGATCCATGAAAGGGGGTATGAGGGCATTGTGGGCATGGAGCATGGCAACTCCATGCAGGGCAAAGCGGGAGAGCAGGCGGTGATCGATGCCTATGTGAATGTGGACCGGTTCTGATCCTGCATTCCGCAATTGACCCCGGGACAGGCAGTCCGCGATGGAACTTATGGCCTGCGATCCGAACTGAGCCCGGGGCCGATGGTCCGAAACTGACCCTATGGCCGGCGGTCCGTCTCTGCTGCCAGGGTAACGGCCATCAGTCCGATGACCACGTCATTGGAGAGGGTGCGCAGCTGCAGGGACTGAAGCTCCCTGCAAGGATCCAGGGGAAGGTCCAGCAGGGTGGCAGCTCCGCCATCGATCAGGTTGGTTTTGTTCACAGCCAGTACCCGGTAGGGTTCGCGAGGGACCTCCCCGGTCTTCAGGTGCACCCTGGGGGGTCTGGCCCCTTCCACCCGGAATGCATGGTCGTCCGTGTAATAATCCTGTTCGATGGGCCACCATGTATCGGGATTGACCAATTCGAGTTTTTCGCAGGTCCCGTCTTTGTAAAGGATCCCGACCTCCCCGTTGGCGATCCGGCTCTGCATGTGGTGCGTGGAACCGGCCATCAGCAGGTAGGCATGGGAAGCCCTTCCGTCCAGTGGAATGACCGCACTGTCAGGATAATTATCCCACAATGAGGTAAAGACAATGTTCGGCACACCCGCATCTCCGGGGGTGCGGACGGGGATTCCCGGAACGGGTTCGAAAATCTGATCCTGTCCGGCTTTCTGCCTGAGTCCCGAATCGTCAATGGTGGCCGTTTTGGCATAGGAGCACCAGTCGCCGATCCCCTGCACGGGCAGCTGCAGGGTGGGATGGGGGCACCTGGGCGACAGGTACCGGTTGCTGAAGATGCTCGTCACCCGGTCATTGAAATATTCCTCCATCCCGATGGTGCGCCACTCCGTACCGGCGGGGACGGGGATCTCCCAATTCACCAGATCCGCAGCGGCTTCATGCATGCTGCTGCTGAAGTTCACCCGGTTCGTGCCCGGCAGAAGCGCACTGCTGGGGATTTCCAAATCGCCGCTCTCCCCGGAAGCGTCCACGCTGACCGGAAGAAGGAATCCGTCACCTGATCCGGTGACTGTGACCTGTCCGCTGACGGCTGCAAAGGTGTTGTTCCTGATCCGGAAGTGCATGCCTTCCGGGGTTTGCTCCGGAGGGGGAACGATTTCCAGCGCTTCCCTGATCTCCACTCCGACGGGCATCCACCATGAGAGGTCACCCTGTTCGGCACGGAAAAAGCAGGTCCGATGCCCGGTGCCTTCCACTCCGGCACGCAGGGTACGGTCCCCTGTCGCCAGCCAGGCGAGGATGAACTGGGGGTCATGTACATCCGTAATCCTCGCTTTTTTGAAGGACAACTGAAGGGTATCTCCGGTGACGATCCGGGAAGGCAAATCCGGCTTTTCGGGAGGATCGCCTTTCCAGCGGATCCGGACATGGTATTTGTCCGCCGCAGCAAGTGAGACCTCGATCCGGGGTGTTCCCACCGCACCTTCCGCCGGGCTGAACTCCGCCTCCGTTCCGTTCACGGTCAAAGAGCCGATCCGGTCGGACAGGGCGGGGAGAGAAAGCACGACCCGGGGCTCATGGGGAAATGCGTGACGGATCACATAGGTTTCCTGATTTCGTTTGCGTTTGTAATCAAGGGTGATATCCGGGGTTTCCAGGGAGGCGAATTCCCACTCCGCGGGAAATCCCGGTTCAATCAGGATCTTGCCGTCCAGCAGCTGTGGCCTGATTCCGAACAGCCCCTCCACCAGGGTCCGTGCGGCCATGCCGACGGGATCGGCAAAATCCCTGTACAACTCGCCCCGGAAAACATCCAGGGATGAGAGCTGGTGAAAATTCCCGGGGCTTCCCCCCAGGTACATGCTCTCCAGAACCTGGCTTTTCCAGAGACGAAAGGCTGTTTCCGGATCACCCCCCTGCCAGTATGCCAGGGCCATGTGGAGGTTCTCGGCCAGCGCCACGTTGTTGATCGACCATTCATAGGGCATCCAGGATGAGGTGGACAGCGAATGGAACTCCTCACCCGGCAGCTCTTTCACATTCGCAGGGATCCGGGGAATGTGGTGGTTCACATAGCGAAGTGACTGCCAGGCCTGGAAGGGATCGGGCAAGTCCGCGTCCAGGGCATGGTAGATGGTCCAGATCGCCGGTGCGGAATGGATCCTCTGGTATCCGAGCAGGTCTTTATACTCCCCGTACCAGCCCTTCTCCTGTATCCACAGTTCACGGTTCACTGCCTGAAGGATCTTTTCGGCTTCCGCCAGGTATGGCTCCGGATCTTCCCCCATCAGCCGGGCGATTTTTGCTGCAAGCAGGTTGCCTCTGTAGTTGTAGGATGAGGAGTGGGTCACCCCGCCCCCGCTGTACTGCAGCGCATCACTGGCCCATATGCTGGCATAGGCATCGTAGAGCCCGTCCCCGTTCCCGTCAAAGCACCGTTTTTCCCATGCCAGGTGCCGCCGGAGCACGGGCCACATTTCCCTGGCAAAATCCAGATCGCCCGTCCACTGGATGTGCCAAAGCAACTGGTCGATCAGCACCAGGTTCATGTCATAGTGGTGCGGATCGCTGAACTGGTGCGGGTTCCGGCTGATGTAGCCTGAAGTGAAGAGCGATTTACCCTTTTTCTCCTCCTGCCTGGCCAGGTGTGTGGCGGGATCGGGCGCCGCGGGGGCCGAATCGGGTGCCGTATACTGCGCCGCTGCATACCCTTCAAAATGCTTCCTGGCCCGGTCGTGCCACCCCAGCCAGTCACCTGCATATGCGCCCCGCCATCCCTGCAGCCTCCTGCGCCAGGCCACCGCCCCGTGGAGGTAGGAAGGATCCTCCCAGATGGCATCTGCAGCCATGGAAAGCGCCGGTCCGTAATTGTTGATGAAGTCATCCGGGGTATGCACCCTGATCCTCCCGGCCAGGTCGGCCCTGGTTTGTTCGGCCCTTTCATAAATCCCGGCAGCTTCCGCGTAGTCCCCTGGCCTGTACCTGCTTTCCCGGGAAAGAACAAAATAGAGGTCCGTTTCCTTTGAAATATCCAGTGAACCTGCAATGACAGGTTTGTCAGAGGGCACCGACCGGAGCAGGGTGAGCGGCGCATCCTGTGCGTCGGCATCGCATACCTTCAGTGTGCCGCCGGGAGGCAACAGTCCGAATACCTGCTCCTCCCTGCCGCTTCTGACCGAGGTAAAGTGCAGGGTGAATGTGTTCTCATCCGTTTCAAAACGGTTGCCCCGGCAGTATTCCGGTTTCAGGTCAAAGCTGGATTCAGGGTCCGCACCCAGATCCCCCTCCCGGCTGAAATACTTACCGCTGGCTCCGCCGTATGCCCAGATTAGTCTTAATCCCCCGGGCACACTGCTTCCCCCGGCGCGAACGACCATCCCTTCCCCGCCTGCAAGCGCCAGCACCCGGAGGTGCAGCACCCCGTTCCCGAGCACGGGATCCCTGACCTCATACAGCATGGATCCCGCCCTGTACCGGGCAGTGATCTGTGCGGCGGACGTCAGCCACAGACTGGTGTCCGCGGATTCCAGCCCGAGTTTGAAGTTCCCGCCCATCCCCCTCAGGTACATGGCAAACTCCGGCAAATCGCCCGTCTCCACCCTGAAGCCGGTGTTGGTCCCGTACAGGGCCCGGTTGAACTTTCTCTCCCCGTTGACGATCACGAAATCCCCTCCTTCAGGATGGTAACGAAGAGACCTTGCCGGCGTGTCCGCCGGGTTAGCCTTCCCGGGTCCGTTCAGATCCGGGCGGCCACAGTCCGTTAAAAGGATGGAAATAAGCAATATGAAAAAGAAGCTGGAATTTTTCATGAAGTGTTGTCTTTTGGAACGGCTGGCAGATAAAAATATACAATTGCATGGAGAAGACCATAATACCGTACTTTCTACACCAATTTTTTTCAGGTCAGATCGTGGATTATCTGTAAGTTTGGGGAAAAATATACAGCCATGAAAAAGCTTCATATGATTCTGTTAATCTTTGTGCTGCCCATCACAATGATGGTTTCATGTACAGGCACCACAAGCAGGGAACCGGGGAAAGGCGAAACCTACGCCGTCCTGATGGGGGAAACCCTGCTCGGGGATTTTCCGCGGCTCTGGATGATCGAGAGTCCCGACCGGATCAGGTGGACCTATACCCTGGGGCTTGTCTCTTCAGCCATGCTGGATCTGTGGGAATTTACCGACGAGCAGAAATACTTCGACTATGTGGAGTTTTTTGCCGATTCAGTGGTGACGGACGGGGTAGCGATCAGGACCTACCGGCTGGAGGAATACAACATTGACAAGATCAACTCGGGAAAGATGTTGCTGAGGCTCTACGAGATCACCGGGAAGGAGAAATACAGGATGGCCGCCGATACCCTCCGGGCCCAGCTGGACCGTCATCCCCAGACGGAGATCGGGGGGTTCTGGCACAAGCAGATCTATCCGCACCAGATGTGGCTGGACGGACTTTACATGGGGGGGCCATTTCTTGCGCAGTATGCCGCAACCTTCGGCAGGCCTGAAGATTTCGACCTGGTGGTCCGGTGGTTCGTGAATATGGAGAAAGTGTCCAGGGATCCTGAAAGCGGACTGCTCTATCACGGCTGGGATGAATCCAGACAGCAACAATGGGCCGATCCGGTTACCGGACAGTCGTCCCATTTCTGGGGAAGGGGGATGGGCTGGTATGGCATGGCCCTGGTGGATGTGCTGGACTTCATTCCCGAAGATCACCCTGGACGGGATTCCATCCTGGCCGTTGTCCGGCGGATGGCTGAGGCGATTGTGAAGGTCCAGGACGAGGAAACCGGTGTCTGGTACCAGGTGCTGGATCAGGGCGACCGGGAAGGTAATTTTCTGGAGGGCTCGGTGAGTGCCATGTTTTCCTATTTCCTGCTGAAGGCGATCAACAAGGACTACATCGGCCGGAACGAATATGAAAAAGCTGCTGTCAGAGCCTATGACGGAATGGTTGAGCACCTGGTGAGCACCCGGGAGAACGGGACGATTGTTATCTCCCCCGTTTGCCAGGTGGGAGGACTCGGAGGGAATCCTTACCGCGACGGCAGCTATGAGTATTACATCAACGAGCGGCAGCGGGACAACGACCCGAAGGCCACCGGTCCGTTTATCATGGCCGGTATCCAGTACGATATGCTCATGGAGTAGGGGCACCCCGTGGAGCACTCCTTTTTGAACCCGGATATGATTCAACAAATCATTCATTGTCACATGAGAAAAGAAAGATATTTCAGAGAAGTCCTGTTGACGCTGACCGGACTGTTGCTCGCAGGCATCCTGTCGGCCCAGTATGACCGGCTGCCATCGAAAGACACATTGTTGAAACAGCTGGTAACATCGAACAAATATTTTATGGATAAATGGCCCGATCCGGGAGCGGACATCGTTACCGACAAGGTGAGGCCCAGCAACCTGTGGACGCGCGCCACCTACTATGAAGGATTGATGGCGCTTTACTACGTACATCCCGATGAAGCCTACTACAATTACGCGGTGGAATGGGGCGAGAGCCATGAGTGGAAACCCACCTACGGACTGGCGTATACCAGGGACGGGGACCACCAGTGCTGCGGACAGACCTATATCGAGCTCTACCAGCTGGCGCCGGAAAATACCCACTGGATCGAACCCATCACCCAATGCATCGACTTCATCGTAGAGGATGAAAAGGTGGACGACTGGTCCTGGATCGACGCCATCCAGATGGCCATGCCCGTGTACGCCAAGCTGGGGGTGGTTCACCAGGATACATCATATTTCAGGAAAATGCATGAAATGTACATGTTCACAAAGACACAGCATGGTACTAACGGACTTTACAACACGGAAGATCACCTTTGGTACAGGGACGGGGATTTCGATCCGCCGTATACCACGCCAAACGGAAAAGATTGTTACTGGTCACGCGGCAACGGATGGGTATTGGCCGCGCTGGTGAGGGTACTGGATGTGATCCCCGATACGCTGGAATACCGTGAAGAATACCTGACCACTTTCAGGGAAATGGCGGAGGCCCTGATCACGATCCAGCGGGAAGACGGATTCTGGAACCCGAGCCTGGTGGATCCGGACCATTTCGGGAGCAAGGAAACATCGGGGACGGCTTTCTTTACATACGGACTCGCCTGGGGGATCAACAACGGGATCCTGGACAGCGCCACCTACATGCCAACTGTGTTAAAGGCATGGAACGCAATGGCATACGAAGCATTGCATCCGGACGGATTCCTGGGATACGTGCAGGGTACCGGGAAACAGCCGGGGGACGGATATCCTTTCCTGTATGACAAGCCGGCCAATTTCGAGGATTACGGACTGGGCGCTTTTTTGCTGGCAGGGACGGAGGTGTTCCAGCTGGCTCCCGACACGGGAAGCATGCCGGCCTTTGCACAGCCGGCCGGTCCGTCAGGAATGGGATCGCCGGAACGACCGGACGGACACGGTATCCTGATGGAGCTCTATCCGAATCCGGCCACGGAAAGCTTCACGCTGTATCACGGATTCAACGGACCGGAGGCCCTTGAGATCCGGGTGATGAATGCACTGGGTGAAGTGGTGGAGATGGACCGGGAATATCTGTCCGGTGACCGGCAGATGACCAGAATGGACATCAGCCGGCTGCCGGAAGGGATCTACCTGGCTGTGATCACCTTTGGTGACCAGCAACAGGCCATCAGGTTCCTGAAGGCCTGAGGTCCGTCACCGCTTCTATTCAGGGGCGGAACCGGGGACAGGCACCACCTTTTTGATATTCACGGGTCCGAGGGCGAGCGGCCCTTCGGGCCCCAGTTTCAGCCCGGATCCCATCATCTCCTCCCAGGTTACAAGTTTCCCGGTATAGGCTGCCTGGCGTCCCATGATCGCGGTCATGTTCGAGCGGGCGGTTTCCTCCGCTTCCACGATCTGCTCGCCGGTGCGGATCGCGGTAACCAGGTCCACATGCTCCTGGTCGTATCCGTTATTGACGGTCGGCTCACCATTTTCATCCACGGGGACTTCGTACTTGTAAAGCGGATTACCGTCCGGATCCCAGATGGTACTGACACAGTTGGTGTACCCTGATGTCCCTCTCAGGTACTCGCTCACATTGTTCGCACAATCGTTGATCTGCCTGCACATGCTGTGCATATGGACATTTTTGTCGTAGACAAAATCCACGCTGAAATTATCGTAGCAGTCCCCCGTCACCCTTCGCTGCCTGGAGCCCACACCCACTGCTTCGACGGGGACTTTACCCATGAACCAGTTGCCCACATCGATGTTGTGTACGTGCTGCTCAACCAGGTGGTCCCCCGACAACCAGATCCAGTTCACCCAGTCACGGAGCATGAACTCCATCTCGGTCCATGCGGCCTGTTTTTCCCGGTGCCATAATTTGGACTGGTTCCAGTAGACGTTGGAAGCCACGATCTCACCGATCATCCCTGCTTTGATCCGGGCCAGCACATTGTGATAGTCCCTCTGATGGCGTCTCTGGGTCCCCGTGATCACATTCAGTCCGGCGGCTTCCGCCTGTTTGGAAGCTGCCATGACGGCACGCGCCCCCACCGGATCCACCGCGACGGGTTTTTCCATGAACACATGCTTGCGCGCCTCCACACAGGCCTGGAAATGTTCGGGCCTGAAAAATGGAGGTGTGGCCAGAATGACCACATCCACATCGGTTTCAAGCAGTCTCCTATACGCGTCAAAACCGGTAAAACATTTGGCGTCTTCCAGTTCGACACCCTTTTCCTCTTTCAGCTTTTTGCGGATCTCATCGATCCTGTCCTGAAAAACATCTGCTACCGAGACGATGCTCAGCTCTGGTCCTGCGTTCAGGAAATTGAATGCCGCACCGGTCCCCCTTCCCCCGCAACCGACCACCCCTGCTTTGAGGGGGATCCCTTCCGGAGCTTTGTCCGGCATCACCGGTGCCTCCACCGCACCGGTTTTGTTATCTGATGAACATGCACGGAAAAGCTGTCCCGCTCCGATGGCCCCGATGGCTCCGATGGCAGCGGTGCTTTCCAGAAATCTGCGCCGACTTGTTCTGGCTGATGGTTTCATGGTCCTGTTTTTTTTGTTGTGGTTATTGAATGGTTTGCAAGTAATTGATTATTTTCCTGTCCCGGTTTCATGATATTCACATACCACCCTGAAGCCCACATGCAGGCAGTCCGAATACCACCAGATGCTTTTGGGGATCTGGGGATCCGTTTTGAGCCATTGCGTGGTGCGTGTATGATCTCGCGAGGCCGACCTTGTCTGATCTGCCCCGTCCCTGTATGAACCTCCCCTGATCACATGTTCCGTACCCGCAGCGGGTCCCGCAGGATCCGACAGGGGGCCTTCCGGGGATTGTGCGTATGCATCTTCCGCATACCAGTCACTGCAGAATTCAGCCACATTTCCCAGGGTATGCAGCAATCCGAACGGATTCTCCCTCACCCTAACGGGGAGGGCCGGTCTGGAACTGCTGTTCTCCGCATAGATCACATAACTGTTGATCACCGCCGTATCCACACCAAAGATCCTGTCCGCCAGTCCGTGTCTGACAAATTTCTTCGGATTTCCTTCAAAAAAATAAGGGGTGACGGTCCCTGCGCGGGCAGCATACTCCCACTCGGCCTCGGTGGGGAGACGGTAGGTTTTCCCGGTAACCCCGGAAAGCCACCGGCAATATACTTCTGCCGCATGGTGTGTCATCGAAATGGCGGGCATTCTGCCCTTGCCCCATCCCTGGTCGGGTGCTCCCCAGGGGGGAGTGGGACCGGAGATGGCATCGGTTTCGATCCCGGTGGCATTGAGGTACGCATCCGCCGTTTTTCCCTGGGAGCCGGTCTGCTTGAAAAACACCAGGTATTCATCCCAGGTGACTTCGATCTTCCCCATGAAAAAGGGAGAAACGGTCACGTTCCTCAACGGACCCTCGTCCCCATCTCTGAAGGGTTCGTCCGGCAGGCTGCCCATCCGGAATGATCCGCCGGGAACGGCCACCATCTCGAAACTGACCCCGCTGCCCGGAATGTACTCGGTGAAATCCCTGAATCCATCCACCACAGCAGGTGAGGTATAGATCTCTTCCTCCTTCTCATCAATGATCCCGAATGCAAAGTTCTGCTCGTGCAGCCTTTCAGGATCGTGGTGTCCCACCGTGATATGGCAGTTGATGCAGTGCAGCGATTCGTGATGCGCATCATAATACAGGTGGGCCTCTCTTCCTTCCTGGCTCAGCCCCAGCGGATAATTGTTCGTGTGACAGTTCGTGCAGGAAGCTTCGAAGGTATGTCCTGTGGCATATTCGATCCGGGATTTGCCTTCCCAGTCCAGCTTTTCAGGGTCTTTGAATATTTTCCCGTACAAATCCCGCATTCCGGTTTTTGCCTTTTCAAAAAGGTAGCCTTCTCCCTGGGGAGGAAGGTGGCATTCCACGCAGTGAACCCGGATCCCCCTCTGATTGTCATGGTGGGTGGAGCGTTTCCAGCTGTCGGTTGAATGGGGGTGGATATGGCAGGATGCACAGAACGAATCTGTGGAAGTCCACCTGACCGCTTTGTGGCCAAGAAAAATGATCAACGAGGCCGACAGCAGTCCGGTAACGAACAGGATCTTTCCCCTGGGTACCTTTTTCATCTCATTTTCAGACATGTTAAAGAAAGCGATTTTTACATTCAGTTTCAAGTGGCAAATCACCGGGACACTTATTTAAATAAATTCTAACGATACATCCCTGCCTTGCTGCTGAAACCTATTTACCGGACAGGCGTATAAAAATCAGGAGTGTACAGAAGCCACCGTCTCACGGTACCCGGTAACGGGTCTGTACCGGGTATTAAATCAATATCTGAAAATGCTGGACATGACGCATCCTCTTGTTTCCTCCGGGCAGCTCCCGGATGATGAACGGGAATTCCTGAGAGCCCTTGCGAAAAAAGGTGGTCCGGAACCCCGGGAATACAAAGAATTTACGGCCATCGTGAACAACCTGGAAGATGATGAAATGAATGCATTCAGGGAGACGATCAAAGAATCGCTCAATGAGAACACCCTGATCGGTCATGGTTTTGTGAAACCCTTCGGATATCCCGGGGACTTCTCCATCATTCATAACATCTACCGCATCTATGTGAATCCCGACCGCAGGTATACCAACTGGGACCGGTTTTTTCAGGACCAGGCCGGGGCCCATGCGGTTAGGAACCGCAAGGACTATTTCCTGAGATGCTGCCGGGAGCTCGAGAAAAACAGAACGGGCGAGATCAAGGTGTTGATCCTGGGCAGCGGGCCTGCCACCGATGTGCATGAATACCTGGAAAGCAATCCGGCCAGCAGGATCCACTTCGACCTGGTGGATTTCGATCAGAATGCCATTGACTTTGCCAGATCGCAGAACAGTCCCTTTAACGGTTCCGTCGATTATTTCCGCATCAATGTGCTCAGGTTCAAACCCTATCTGTGGTACGACCTGATCTGGAGTGCGGGACTGTTCGATTATTTCAAGGACAGGCATTTTGTCTATATGATCAACAAATATTACAGGTACCTGGCCGAGGGAGGAGAATATATCATCGGAAATTTCTCCACCAGCAATCCCACCCGAAGGTTGATGGAGGTGTTGTCGGACTGGTACCTGAACCACCGCTCCAAAAACGACCTGATCAGACTGGCCCTGGAAGCCGAGGCCGGGGAAGACCAGGTGAAGGTCGAAATGGAAGAACTGGGTGTGAACCTCTTTTTGAGAATCAAAGCGGCATGATCCGCCGCTGATTGCCTGACATGATGCTGAAAAAGATGACCAAGCGGAATTTCTTCGGGCTTTCCGCCGCCGGCCAGGAACCCATGAAGCTGAACAGGCTGACGCTGGCCTTCAGCGGAGCTTTGAAAAAATATGAGCAGGATTTCAGGAATGATTATTTTGACCGCTCACTGAGCCCGTTCCGGTTCGCCATCGTGCTGGCCATCTGTTTCTTTGACATTTTTGCACTGCTGGATGCATGGTTGCTGCCCCAGCTGAAGTACATGTTCTGGATCATCCGGTTCGGGATCATCACCCCCCTGCTCCTGTCGGTGCTGGTTTACTCTTACACACCGGCCTTCAGGAAACACATGCAACCCCTGCTCTCGGTGATCATGTACCTGACCGGGCTGGCCATCATCGTGATGATCATTTTCGCAGCGCGGATTGCCGATAATTACACCTACTATGCCGGACTCATCCTGATCTTTATTTTCGGGTACACCTTCATTAAAGCCCGCTTCATCTATGCGACTGTCGCCGGGTGGTCCATCGTGGCATCCTATGAGATCGCGGCTTTCTGGATGTCCGACACCCCGCTGCAGATCCTGGTGAACAACAATTATTTTTTCATCAGCGCCAATGTGGTCGGGATGTTCATCAGCTACTTCATGGAACACTCCGCCAGGCGGGATTACTACATGAGAAAGCTGCTCGAAAAGGAACAGGACAAAGTAAAATCGGCCAACAATGCCCTTGAAAAAAGGGTCCAGGAAAGGACCAGGCAGCTGACATCCGCCAACAAGGATCTGAAAAAGGAGATCGAAATCAGGAAACACCACCAGCAGGAAAAGGCAAAGCTGGAACAGCAGCTTTTGCAGCTTCAGAAGATGGAGACCATCGGAACCCTTGCAGGGGGAATCGCCCACGATTTCAATAACATCCTCACCCCCATCCTGGGCTACACGGAAATGGCGCTGGAAGAGCTCTCTGAGGAAAGCGTGCTGCGCTATGATATTGAGCAGATCAACAGTGCCGCTGTCCGCGGGAAAGATTTGGTCCAGCAGATCCTGACTTTCAGCCGGCAGGTGGATTTTGACAAGAAACCGCTGAAGCTGGAAAGGGTGGTGAATGAAGTCATGAAGCTGATCCGTGCTTCATTCCCATCCAATATCGAGATCCGCCAGGACCTGGACATGGCAACCGGCACGGTGCTGGCCGATGCCACCCAGATGCACCAGATCATCATGAACCTGTGCACCAATGCGTATCACGCCATGATGAAAAAAGGGGGAGTGCTCCGGGTGAACCTGGACAGGGTGGAGCTCGACGGGGAGACCATGACCGGATCTGTCAAGCTCCAGAAAGGGACCTATGTAAGACTGACCATTTCAGATACGGGTCACGGGATGGATCAGCGGACCATGGAGAGGATCTTCGAACCTTTTTTTACCAAGAAGGAAGTGGGTTCGGGCTCGGGCCTCGGCCTTTCGGTGGTCCACGGGATCGTCAGCAACTACAACGGAGGTATTGAAGTTGAAAGTGAAATTGACAGGGGTTCCCGCTTCATCATCTACCTGCCGCAGCATTCGGATGATGAGATCTCCGTGCAGTCCGACTCCCCCAAAATCAAAAAGGGGTACGGCAGCATCCTCTTTGTGGACGACGAAAAGGAGATCACCTTTATGGGCAAGCGGATGCTGGAAAGCCTGGGATATACAGTGGATATTAAGACCGACGGATTTACCGCACTGGAGGAGTTCAAAAAGGATCCCCTTAAATACGACCTGCTGGTAACGGACCAGGCCATGCCGAAAATGCCCGGGACCGAATTGATCGGGAAGGTCAGGGAGATCAGGCCCGATTTGAAAACCATCATCATCACGGGTTACTATGATTCCATCCCCAGAAGTGATATCGAGAAGTACAAGATTCAGGACATTATTTCAAAGCCCATCATACTGAGTGAATTCAGCGAATTGATACGCAAGGTATTGAACAAGGAGAAAATCAAGAAAGCCTCATGACACAAAAAATCCTGATCATCGACGATGAGCCTTATATCCTGATGATGCTGAAAAAAATGCTGGAAAAAGCGGGATACGATGTGGACCTTGCATCCAATGGCAGGGAAGGGATGGAACTTTTTCAGAAAGAGCCGGCCGGCCTGGTCATTACGGACATCATCATGCCCGAGAAAGAAGGACTGGAAACCATCCGGGAGATGAAGCGGTTAAGCCCGGATCTGAAGATCATTGCCATGTCGGGAGGGGGCAAGATCTCGGCTGAGAATTACCTGGAGACCGCCAGTATTTTCGGGGCGACCAGGATCATCGAGAAGCCCTTCACGCAGAATGAAATGGTATCGGCGGTAAAAGAACTGTTGCCCCCGGGTTCGGCTTAGGGAAGGTTTGCGGAATATTCAATCAGGTTTTTCCACCTGCCGGAATCAGGCGAGCCGGGATCTGCAGACACCTCTTCCGCATATGCAATGACGTTTTCCTCGGAATAACCCGGATGCTCATTCATCCATGCTTTCCAGTTGCACGCAAAATAAGGCTTCCCGTGTACTTCGGTCTCCACGATCATGTTGGACAGGATGGTCACATCGGCGATTTTGTCGAACAGGTGTCCCGGGGGCATGAAGATCCCAACCGCATCAATGGTGGGTAACTCTTCATATGACTGGTTCAGGCATTCGCCGAAATGATAGGGGATTTCCACAGCAGGGATCAGTCCCTCTGTAAATCCGTCGGGAAAGATTTCCCCAAAGGAGAATACTTTCAGCAGATCTGCCAGGATCAGGGGATCCTTTCCCGAGATCAGGGCCGGTTTCTTAGAGGTGACGGTCCCCCGGTAGGTTTCTCCGATGCGGATGATTCCCCTGATGGGGATGCGTAAATGGAGTGCGGTGGACAGAACGATGTTGTTGAATTCAACAAACAGTTTGAATACCACGCTGTTCAACTCGGCCAGGTCCTGTTCTTTGTATAACCTGGATAGGAGCACCATCCGTTTGCATAAATTCATGAATTCGGGCTCAATGACCCTGAATCCCCAGGAATAATTCTTTTTACGCGTTTCATAAATCTCCTGGCCCACCCGCTCGAGAAATACCTGGATCCTGGAGATTTCTTTATTGCGGATCATTTCCTCAAATCCCAGGATCTCAATGATCGCGCATACCTGTGAATGCGGTTTGATGGGATCGTTCGTGGGCTCGAAAATCTGATCTGATATGGTCATGCACCGGGTGTTTATGATTTATACCTTGATAAAGATCTTTTTTCTGTACAAATAGAGTGCAGGAAGAAAAATGATCAGCATATAGATCACCGCATAGAGCATGGAAACGAGCCTGGGATCCAGACCCAGCGGGGTCAGCCCGCTCATGAACCATTCATTGAGCGATGCGCCGCCGAACCGCAACCTGTAAAAAACCAGGGTCAGCATTCCGGCCAGCACATAGGACGTGATGGCGTTGGCGCCGTAGACCCTGCCCAGGAAGGTCCACCGGGTATGCTTCCAGATATCCACGATCAGGATGCAGGCTGCCAGGGCCATTGCACCCGCTCCCGAAGTATACAGAACATAGGAGCTCGTCCACAGGCTCTTGTTGATGGGAAAGAACCAGTTCCAGATCCCGCCGGCCACGAACATGGAGAATCCGGCAAAAAAGATGAAGGAGAGCCTCCTGTATTCATCCCTGACAGACAGATATAGCTTGCCGATCAGCATGCCCGTAATGCCCGTGACAATGGCCGGGAAAGTGCTCAGGATCCCCTCGGGATCCCATGTTTCCTGCCACATAACACCCGGCAGGATCAGGCTGTCCAGGTAATTGGCCCAGTTCTTGCCGGGGAGGGAAAGATCCGGACTGCCGGTTCCCGGAACCGGCACATAAGCCACGATGATCCAGTATGCAAGCAGGATAACGGCTCCTGTCAGAATCTGCTGTTTCCAACCGGTGTGAAGAAAAAGCAGGGCGCATGCCAGGAAAACCAGCGAGATCCGTTGCAAAACCCCGGTCCACCTGATGCTGCTGAAATCAAAATCAGGCCAGAGCCAGAGGAACAGGCCCAGCAGATAAATGATCAGGGCGCGGATAATGATTTTCCGGTGGATCTTGCCCATGGAGACACCTGCATTCAGTCGCTTTGTATAGGCAAAAGTGATGGAGACCCCCACGATGAACAGAAAAAAAGGGAAAATCAGATCAGTCACCGTACATCCGTTCCATTCAGCATGCCTGAGAGGTGCGTATACGTACCTCCAGGATCCCGGATCATTCACAATGACCATGGCAGCAATGGTAAATCCCCTGAGTGCATCAAGGGAGATGAGCCTTTTCCCCGGGATTTTGTCTGCGATATCTGCCATGATTTGGTTTTCCGGCGTGCCGGTGGATTTGAAAACACACTAATCTAATAAAGAAAAATTTAAGAGTCCTCCATTTTCATGGAATATTTTACTTCAAATCTCGGAGGGCTCCCCACATGCGCAGGGCTTCTCGGATCGGGAACGGTAATGTGTATCGAGATGGAATCGTTTTTTTTATGCAGGTACCTCTCGATTTGCTGTCTGCGCGTGGTGGCGAAAACCGTTGCCAGTGAATCAGCCGCTACCTGCACCGCCGGCGCCTCGCCCTCCTCTGCCAGTTGCGCGGTATCTGCGGGGACCGCCTTCGAGGTATCTGCGGGGATCACCTTCGTTGAGTCCGCTGCTGCCAGTGCCCGGGCGATCAATTCCTTTTCTTTGCCCACATCGTTGAAATAAACAAGCTCGATCTCCAGGTCTTCCTTCAGCTGTTCAAGTTCAAGAAGCAGATCCAGCTGGCGCTGCCTGTCAATCGTGAGGGTGGTATCCATGTAATCGTATTCAATAGATTCAATGTCCGACGGATCCGTTCCCAGCATTCCGGCCAAGAAATCATATGGGGCCGTGGCTGCCCTTATCACAAGATTCTTCAATGTATTCCAGATGATCTGTCCGACAGTGACCGTGGGGTCATCCGTCCTGCCCCTCACCGGGATATCCAGATCGATGACCCCGTTCCTGTCCTTTAATATGAACAGGGCGAATTTCAGGGGCAGGTCGATCAGTCCCCCTTTTTTCACTCCCAGTTCCACGTGTTGCAGGACCAGGTTGTTGTCGCTCACGAGTTGGTGATCCACAACCTCGGTATGTCCCCGGTAATACATATCTCCGTACATTACAGGAAATCCCGTATAGTACCTGGAGTAAATGTTGAGGTCGCTCAGCAGAAAATCCGCCACGGTGAAATCAAGCCGGAGGTGACCCGGCTGCAGCGGGTTGAAACCTGCTTCCGCCTTCAGGTGGCCCCTGTGATTCAACATCATGGACGAATAGACCCGGATTTGTTCCGATGTGCTTTCAATGCTGTCCGTCCGGATCGCTATGTCTGTGAGATGGTAATCAAATGGCTCACCGGAGAGCCGGTCCCTGAAGTCAACGGTACCGTTTTGCATGACAAAGGACCGGATCGCGTAGTAAACGGGATCGGTTTGTTGCTGTAGTGCGGTGTCGGGCACGGGAGTTGTTTGGTCCGACGAATCTGCCTCATCAGCAGGGATATGTAATATTTCAGTGAAATTATTGGTTGAATCTTTCAGTTCAAAATACACATAGGGTCCGGCAAGGATGACCGAGTCGACCAGGAAACGCGAGTGGTGCAGATCGATTTCCCGGAAACTGGTCCGCACGGCATTGGCCCCGAGAAACTGCACTTTTTGCGCATCCGACAGGTACAGATCCCTGATCTCCGCTTCTCCCGAAACGACAGAGCGTTCCGGGGTGTGGATGTTTCCGCGGATATCCAGCCGCGTATCGAACACCCCTTCCATGGCATGGATATCCGCCACCTGCGCCGCGTATTCCCTGAAACCCTCCAGCAGGAGTGAATGGATGTTGATGTTCGCGATGAAATCTCCCTCATCCGGTTGGACCTGCATCTGTGCTTCCACATACCCCTTCTCATTCAGCATAAACCTCAGTCTTCCCTCGCATTGCTCCTCCTGGTTCCAACCGATATAAGGAACGAATAAGGAAAGGTCGCGAAGCAGGAGGGTATCACCCACATTCTTGTTCTCGTACTCAAACCGGGCATGTTTCAGTTCCATATTCGACAGGAAGTACTTCAGGGGTTCCTTCTCAGCGGGAGGGGCTTTGACCGTATCCGGCTGATCCGAGTGATACGCAACCAGGTCACTGAAATTGAATACGGAATCATCCTGGATCAGGACCGCCCTGAGACCGGCCAGGTAGAACTGCTGGAGGACAAATTCGTCCTTCAGCAGCCTCAGGGGCTTCAGGTCCACCAGCAGGGTGTCGAATGAAACGAATTCCGTCGTGCCGTCTTCTTCGTACATGACGAAATCCGTGATCCTGGCCTTTCCGCTGAAATATTTCACCCTCAATTTATTGACCGCGATCTCTCTTCCTGTAAGCTTCCTGCCGTGCTTCACCGCATAATGTTTTACCGCCACGGGAAGCAGGGTAAGCGCGATGATGACCAGGGCGGCCAGTCCCAGGCCAATACCGGCGAGGATCCTTTTAATCATGCGCATGGCTGGTGTCAAGTTTCGAATAGAAAGAATTCACTGCCAGGACCAGGAACATATAGTTGGTGGCCCCCCCGCCCATCACGTATTCGGTCTGCTGCCAGAGATATGGCCAGGTCTTGAGTTCGGGCAGGTCAGGTCTGATCAGCGCTGTCCCTGAAACCACCCCTCCGGGGATGAAGGACCAGTCGGCGCGGTTCACTCCGTAGGCCACCCTGACGGACTTTGATCCCACTCCCGATGCAAAGGAGGCGTTGTTGCTTCCCGGGTGGACCCCCAGCACAAAATGGAGGGAATTCTCTGTGAATCCGGTGGGGACCAGATCGGGCCATCCTTTGTGGAAGAAGTACTGTTCCACACCGAAGCGCTGAATGTTCCAGCCCGCTCCCCAGATATTCGGCCGGTAGGGAACCCCGTAGGGAGAATCCGATTGCTGTTCGCGCTGCAGTTGTTCCTGGTACGCTTTCACCGCTGCTGCCATGTCATCACGGAAAGCAGGGTCCTCCATCTCGTGGATCACATGACCCACGGCCCAACCGCAACGGTCCATGTGACCTGTGATGAAATCCTTCATGTCCGCAAGGTCCTTTTTCAGTTTGGGATCACCGGTGGTCAGGATCAGCTCCGACAGTGCCGTAACCCTGGCGGCTTCGTTGCCTTTTACGGCAGAGGCGGACGACCAGAGTGCCAGGGCTGCTTCCAGGCACTCTGCCGAAAGAGCCTGATCGGATGGTTTGAGGACCCTTGCTGCCGCGGCAAGGGCGGCTGCCACCTGCAGTTCACTGCGGGGATTCTTCTCGGTGAAGACCCAGCGGTCGTCTGCCGTACCCGGCACATTGTCGGTCATGGCCGCGGCATCCCCCAGCATCACATACTGCCGCAGGTCAGAGCAGATGATTCCCCTGTAAAGCCTTCCCAGGGAGCGGTAACCGCCGAGGATGGCCTCCAGTCCATGTTCGATCTGCTGGATGGCATCCGGACGGCCATCCGGGACATGGATCTCCACGATCCGGTTTGCCTGATCGACCAGGGTGGCATCGTGATCCAGCCCGAATTCCTCGATCATCAATGCCAGCATCCACACCGTCCCGGCCTGGGATTCCACCCGCAGGTCGTAATCACCCGCATCGTGCCAGCCGCCCCTGTTCAGTCCGGGCACCGGCTGGAGGGCTTCATACGAAGTAAAATTTTCAGGTCCCTGCAGGTACCCGTCGAAATGATTGGTGTCGGCAGGAGCCATCAGCGCATCGTCGGCATGGCACAGGTCATGCCACACGCGGTACTTCTCATTCACCCGCATGTGGCACATCTGCACCGGCAGGTAGTATTCAAGGGTAGGTTGCCATGTATGCCTGCGGTACACATCTTCTGCGATCCTGAAGGGATGGGACCGCTCACCCATGCAGGAGAGCTGGTAAAGGCCCGGTTCGGTGATCCCTGAAAAATCCAGGGTCACGTACCGGTACCGGAGGAACCTTCCCCAGGATGCGGCCTTCCCGGAAAAGACCAGCTTCCTTCCCTCCGTTTCCAGGCGAAAGAGCTCAAAACCGGGAACCCCCTGGTCCCTGTCGTCCAGCTCAACCACCGCCCGCTTCTCCTGACCGGGATGATAGCCCAGCTGGGAAACCTGGATCACCGGTTTGTACCGCCAGTTCTCCACCACACCCGGCGTGACCGTCCAGGTGATGGCCGATTCAGTGGCCCCTTCGGGAACGGGACTCCTGACAATAAACCAGCCGTTGTTGTGATTGGACCTTCCGTCGCGCAGCTCAAGGGGTGCACCTTCAGAACGGATCACCATCCGCTGCAGCTGTTCTTCGGGGGCGATCACCAGGGTGGTCCCCCGACCCAGGGGCTCTGTCAGAGGCTCCCCGTCAGATTGCTCCATGGGACCTGCAGGCTGATCAGGGAAAATGCCCGGGACATCATCCATCAAAAAGCCTTTCCCGAACAAATCTCCCGGAAACAATTCCAGGTTGAAGCCCGCTTTCCCGATCCATTCTTCCGGCAACGGCTCTTCCAGATCCACCGTGATCCTGAAGCTGTTTTGTCCGAGGGCACTGACCCGGATGCGGTAGGAAAAGGTGAGGTCGGGATACAGGATGGGATTAAATCCCCTGCGGTTTTTGGAAGAATCTGGGTACCACATGGTCTGTGCGATCTCCCGGCCTTCCTGGTTCAAGGTCCTGCTTCCCGCTGCGGGGATGGGTGACCACTGACCGGGGGAGGGTTCCAGGCGCAGGTCGCCGTTGGCGGCCACGCGGTTCCCGTGCTGGATGATGGTCACACCTGACTGGTGACCTTCGGGGTAGTAGTCGCTGAATACAGTCACGTCCAGTCCGTTCATATGGAAATACCCCTGTTCATTCAGCTGAAGCTGCTGCTGTCCGTAAAGCACGGGGACACATAGCAGAAAAAACGGAATAAGATTGCGTATCATCATGATCTGTAAAATATGTACTTATTATTTTAACATCCACTATTTGAACCATTACTCTTCCTGTGTTTCCTGGATGAAGTTGTATTTGGCCTTCCGCTCGTTCCACCGTTCAAGTGCATATTTCTGCATGTCTGTGATCAGGTCCCTTTCATCCACGATCTCCAGGCCCAGGATGGTTTCGATGATGTCTTCCATGGTCACGATCCCGTCCATTCCCCCGTATTCATCCACCACCAGCGCAATGTGTTCCTTTTTTTCCAGTAAAAGCTCCCAGACACTGAGCAGCGACTGGAATTCGGGCACCACCACGATCTCCCTGCGAATATTCTGAAGCTTCAGCCCGGCCTCGCCCCCGGCCTGTTTCTCAAAAGCTGAATGACGGATCACATACCCGGTAATATTTTCCTTATCCTTCGAATAAAGAGGGATCCGTGAGTAGAATAGATATTCCTTGTGTTTCAGAAAATCCGCGACTTTCATGTTTTCATCGGCCACCGTCACCACGGTCCTGGGGGTCATGACGTCCGACACCGGCACATTCCTGATCCGGATGATGTTACGGATAATCTTGTATTCTTTTTCTTCAAGGATGCCCTCTTCCGTACCAATCTTAGCCATGGCAGAAATTTCTTCCCTGCTCAGGGAATCCACATGTGCATTTTTTGACATGAGCCTCGTGATGAAATCCGACAGGATCACCAGGGGATAGGTGAGGATCACCATTCCGCGGATGATCCTGCCCGACGCTGCCGCAAGACGCTTCCAGTACCTTGCACCGATGGTCTTGGGGATGATCTCGGAAAAAATCAGAATCAGCAGGGTCAGGACCGCCGAAATCAATCCGAAATAGATTTCCCCGAAAATCAGGGTCGCCTGTGCCCCGACGCCCGCCGCCCCGATGGTGTGCGCGATGGTATTCAGGGAAAGGATTGCGGAGAGTGGTCTCCCGATATTCTGCTTCAGCTTCAGGAGGATCAGGGCGCTTTGCTGCCCTTCACTCTCCTTGATCCGCAGGTAGGTGAAGGGAGTGGATAACAGCACTGATTCCATCACCGAGCAGAGAAAGGAGACAAACAGAGCAAGAAGCAGATAGAAGATGAGTAGTGCCATATGGGTGGGATTTGGATTCGGTCAGTTGTGCTTCAGTTTTAGGAAGGTGACCTCCGGAAGTGCCCGGATGGAGTCACCGATCATTCCCCGGTCGTTGATATATACCGTATAGCCCTCCGCTGCAATCCGCTGCACCGTTTTCAGATCAGGGATCTTTTCATAGGCGATGAAATCGGTATAGAACATGGTCGCGATGGGATCATCCACATTGAAAATTACGGAACGACCGTCATCCACATCCATGTTCTTCAGCTCCCCGGCCCGCGCAATTTCCTTTTCCCTGCTGTCAAAAGGCTTGATGCGTTCCAGGGAGTATCTCACCGGAAGGGCAAGCAGGAGGATGAGGATGAGCCACGGGATCCACCTGAAGCGGAAACGTCGCCTGTACACATACAGGTAATGCCAGAACAGGGCAGTGGCGATAAAGATGGCAGGCGCGGTGAACAGGGTATATGCCTGCATCTTCGTTTGGGCAAAAGAGAAAAAAATGAAAGGAACGAGGATCCAGACGGTGAGGGCCATTCTCCTGAAATTCATCCAGTCTTTGAAGGATTTCCAGAACAGCCATAGCAGGGGCAGGTACACGATTTCTCCATAAAGGATCCTCACCTGGCCGAAGTGATAGAGGAAAGGTTTCCCATGCCCTTCCAGTCCGGTGAAAATATGCAGCCGGTTAAAATGACTTGCCCACCGGGCTTCCTGCGGGAAGTTCCTGTGGATATAGAGTTGCCAGGGCAGGAAAACAGCGACCGCGACAATGCACAGCAGGGTAAGGTACAGCAGGATCTCCCGGAGGGTGAACCTGCGTGAATCAAGGACCATCAGCAGCCAGACCGGGATCACGATCAGTGCCGGAAGCCATTTGGACAGGACGGCCAGACCCATGCTGATCCCGCAGAGGATGTTCATCCATATGTTCCTGTTTCCGGCGAACAGAATGGCAAACAGGACCGCCAGCTGGATGAAAAACAGAAAGAATATATCCACGTGATCCGTGGCGACCCTACCGGCCGTAAGCTCAATGATCAGACCGTGAATGGAATAGAGAAAGGCCGCAATGAACCCGGTCCTCCGGTTGAACAGGATCCTCCCGATAACGAATATGATCCAGATCCCAAGGGTGGTCAGCAGGATGGAGGGAAGACGCAATGCGAACTCGCTGGTCCCGAACAAAGACATGCTCGCAGCCATGGTCCACAGGGGAAGGGGCTGTTTGTGCAGCCAGACATGACTCCCGCCCCAGTTCATGTAGTCGTAATCAAGTAGCGGCTCATCGTACAGGGTGGGCTTCAGGGGATGCTGCATCAGATTTTTTGCCACCAGTGCGTGGTATCTTTCGTCCCACTTGTGAAGGAAGGGATCGGAAGCGGTAAAGATCCTGAGCAGCAGTCCGCACCCCATCAGGAGGATCAGTGCGGAGCGGATTTTGTTCCTTCCGAAAAGCCTGAAGGCGAACAGGTAACCGGCCAGGCAGACCAGTACAATCAGCATCCCTGGAAGCATATTTCCCATGATCACCTTGCACTGATGTCATACGCGAACAATTTGTCGGTATGACGGATGAACAGCTTACCGTCGCATACCACCGGGTGCGCCCAGTACATTCCTTTGCCCCCACCGGGTACCTCAAAGGAACCGGAGGCTTCATATCCTTCCGGAGTGGCCTTCACCAGGGTCATGATCCCGCGCTCTTCCAAGCAGTAAAGCCGTTCGTCCGCAAATGTGAGGGACCCTTTGCCCTGGGCCTTCCATAATTGTTCGCCGGTATGGAAGTCCAGGCAGAACCATCCCCTGCTGTTGTGCCCGGCTCCGTAAAAACAGCCCTCATGGAGAATCACGCCACCGTGGTGATTGTCCATCAGTTCGGTGTGCCAGACTGTTTCCGGGATGATCTTTTTCCCGGAGACATTGAGTTTTAACAGGATGCTGCCCTTCCCGTAACCGCTGGAGGCAAAGAGGTGCCCGTCGTGGTAAATGGGATCCGTCACATTGTTATCCCGGCTGTTCTCATAATCCACCTTCCAGAGCAGTTTTCCTGTCTCAGCATCCACACCGTAAATGCAGCTTGAGCTTAAACCGGCGATCTGGTGATACCCCCCGTGATCGAAGGTCACCAGAGAATTGAATCCCACGTTCCCCGGAATTTCGTCGTTATACCAGATCACATTTCCCGTGTGCTTGTCCAGGCATATGAGATATGCTTTTTTCCCTGCAGGACAGCAATACAGACGGTCCCCTTCGATAAGGACCGACTCCGAATAGCCGTATTCAGGGATCCCGGTGTCAAATTGTTCGCGGAGTTCCATGCTCCAGACCTCACTCCCTGTATTGTATTCGAAAGCTGCCAGCCGTCCGAGCTCACCCAGGTGATAAACCCTGCCCCGGTCATAGGTGGGTGTGCTTCTCGAACCGGTGTAGGCCCTGGCATGACTCATGTGTGTTTCCCAGGACGCCCCGTTTGGTTTCTTCCATGCCAGCTGGCCGTTCATGTCGAATGCAAAGACGTGTGTCTGTTTTTCAACCATTCCGGCGGTAAAAAGATATCCCCCGGCAAAGGAGACGCTGCTGTAACCCTCCCCCAGTCCGGAAATTTCCCACAGCAGCGGGGGACCCCCATCAGGCCATGCTTCGAGCAATCCTGTTTCTTCCGATTTGTTGGTCCGGTCAGGCCCGTGAAAACAGGGCCAGTTGCATTCCTCCCGGTCCTGGGCGGTTGTACCGCAGGCAGTGCTGAACAGGAATGTTGTGCAAAGAAATGCAGGATAAAACAAACGGATGATCTGATTCCACATGGATGTCATTTTTTATATATGCAATGGATAAAAGCCCCGGTTTCAAATATAACCATTCTAATTTTCTTTGAACAATTCCCCTCCCGGGCAACAGTGATTTATCATTCCCGGAAAAAATTTTCAACATTTCTGATTTTTGTTAAATAGATTTCTTATTTATATTTTTAGGGTAGTCTAAAAAATATTCTCGCCATGATAATGGTTTCTACTGAGAATTACCTGAAAGCGCTGATGCACATTGAGTTCGATCATCAGCATGCCACTACATCGGCAATTGCAGGCAGGTTATCTGTCAGTGCAGCCTCCATCACGGAGATGACCCGGAGACTGGCTGAGGAAGGTCTGGTGGAGTATACTCCGTATAAGCCCGTGGTACTCACCGGGCAGGGAAGGGAGCTGGCCGTCCAGGTGGTTCGCAGGCACCGGCTCTGGGAAATGTTCCTGCACAAGGTGCTTAAGATGACATGGGACCAGGTGCATGATGAAGCGGAAAACCTGGAGCACTGCAGTTCGGAAAAGCTGATCGATAACATAGATTCCTTCCTCGGGAATCCCCGCTTTGATCCGCACGGTGATCCCATTCCGGACAAGGAGGGGATCTTCCCGGACATCCCGGGTTCAAGACTCCTTTCAGAATGCCAGGTGGGTGAAATGTACAACATTGTCAGGGTAAAGGACAGGTCAAGGGATCTGATGGAATATTTTTCAGATTTCGGATTTTACCTGGGCAGGAACATTTTTCTTCACCACAGGTTGAAGGATGACCAGTCGCTGGTGGTGGAGCTTGGCCAGCAAAAGACCGTGATCAGCCATTTTATTGCATCAAATATCGAGGTGGTCGGGGCAAAAACCCTGGAAGATCTGAAGATCAACGAGAAGGGGATCGTGGATGAGGTGAACGCCAGTGGATTGCTTCGCTCAAGGCTTCTCGATCTGGGCTTTACCGGCGGTACGGAGATCGAAAAGACAATGATCGCCCCGTCGGGCGATCCCGCTTCCTACCGGGTAAGGAATACAACCATCGCGCTCCGGAACGACGAGGCCAGGAAAATCCTGTTGAAAAATGGCAGATAAAGCGTTTTCGGTCGCCCTGGCAGGGAATCCCAACACGGGAAAAAGTACGCTTTTCAACCTGTTCACCGGACTCAGGCAACACACCGGGAACTGGCCCGGCAAGACGGTGACCCGGGCGGAAGGATCATTCCGGATCGACGGGATCAGATTCAATTTGCTGGATCTCCCCGGCACCTACTCATTGCTTACCCGCTCGAAAGATGAGGAGATCGCCAGGAATTACCTGATCTTTAATAACCCCGAGCTTGTGCTGGTGATGGCCGATTCCACCGCCATCGAACGGAATCTCCATCTTGCCATACAGATTCTGCAGATTACCCCGAAAGTGATCTTTGTCTGCAATCTGAGCGACGAAGCAAAACGGAAGGGGATTGATGTAAGGACAAGCATTCTTGAGTCACACCTGGGCATTCCCGTGGTGGATATTTCTGCATCCAAAAAACAGGGCATCGATAAACTGAAGCGTTCCATGGTCAGGATGGTAACCGATCCGAATCCTCCCGGATCTGTAGCTGTGGAATATCCTGAAGTACTTAAAAAGGAAATGGATACCCTGGGGGGTGAGCTGAAAAAGCTTTTTCCTTCGCAGCCGGCCATTGAATGGATCGTGCTTCGGCTGATGGAGGGCGACCCTTCGGTGATCCGTACACTGGAATCCATGATCACTGGCGCGGACAGGAACGGAAATCAGGAATCTGATGACCTGAAATCGCTCCGGAAACTGGTGCTGAAGGCACAACTTGCCAGGGACAAAATGGGTTTTTCGCTTCACGACGAACTTTCGGTGCAGATCCACAGGCAGGCATCGGAGATCGCGGGAAAGGCAGTGATCCACAGGGACCGGGAAAAAAAGACCACCGAGGAGAAAATCGACCAGATCGTCACCTCACCCGTCTGGGGCATCCCCATCATGCTCCTGCTCCTTTTTTTGATCTTTTTTATCACCATCTCGGGGGCCAACTATCCTTCCGGGCTGCTTGCCAGGGGATTGTTCTGGATCGAGGATGCCTGGGCCGGACTGTTCGACCAGTGGCAGGTCCCCTGGTGGATCACGGGTTTCCTTGTCCACGGAGTATACAAGGGACTGGCCTGGGTGGTATCGGTCATGCTTCCTCCCATGGCCATCTTTTTTCCGTTGTTCACGATCCTGGAGGACCTGGGTTACCTCCCCAGGGTCGCCTTCAACCTGGACCGGCTGTTCCGCTGGTCGGGTGCCCACGGAAAGCAGGCGCTCACCATGGGCATGGGATTCGGCTGTAACGCAGCCGGGATCATTTCCACCCGCATCATCGACTCCCCCAAGGAGCGGATGATCGCCATTGTGACGAATAATTTCGTTCCCTGTAACGGTCGGTGGCCGCTGCTGATCCTGGTGGCTTCCGTCTTCGTGGGTTCGATGGTGTCACCTGCTCTTGCAACCGTGGTTTCGGTATCCGCCGTGGTGGGTGTCACCCTTGTGGGGATCGGGGTCACCTTCCTGGTTAACAAGCTGCTCAGCACGACCCTGCTGAAAAAGGAGCCCTCTTCATTCATCCTGGAACTTCCCCCTTACAGGAAACCACAGATCGTCAGGATCCTTTACAGGTCCCTGATCGACCGGACCATCTTCGTGCTCGGAAGGGCCGTGATGATGGCGGCACCGGCCGGGGGGCTCATCTGGATCCTGGGGAATGTGGAAGTTGGCGATCAATCCCTGATGCAGTGGGCAGCGGGTTCACTGGATGGTTTTGCCGCGCTGCTTGGGCTGGACGGCATGATCCTGCTGGCATACATCATTGCGATCCCTGCCAATGAGATCGTAATCCCCACCATCCTGATGGGGTATCTTGCCACCGGGCAGATGGTTGAAATGGATGATGCGTTCCGGATGGGCCAGCTGCTCCAGGAGAACGGATGGACCATCGTGACGGCGGTATGCATCATGCTGTTCTCGGTGCTTCATTATCCCTGCGGAACCACCACCCTGACCATCTGGAAAGAGACCGGCAGCCGCAAATGGACGCTCCTTTCAAACCTGATCCCGCTGGGGATTGCTGTCATCCTCTGTTTTCTGGTCGCACAGACCATGTACCTGGTCCTGTAAAAACACGAATGAATTACATTACGCGAGTGCATTGATCGGTTACCACCGGTATGCGAGCGATATTTTCACCGCATCCGCATTCGCCTGAAAACCCAGGTCATGTACAATGTCGGCAGCAGTGTGGGTGCCGGCGATCTGCTCATCGGAGGCAAACCTGTAAAACAGCAAGGGCGAGATTTCAGCTGCTGCGAAAAATCCGTTCCTGAGATCCAGCAGGATCCCCGATTTGAACCCGATCCCCGGAGAGAAAGATACATCATTGGTGTTTCTTGAATCGGTCGCAATAGATGGATCATCACTCCTTGTATGCATCCAATCCACCCCGAAGACAAAATCGATTCCGTAAAATGCGGATACTTTTTCGGTAAAGGAAACGCGTTTTTCAAGTCCCGCCTCCATGTGAGTCCCGATGCCAAATGTGGAGGAGGGGTATTGAAATGTCTGGGCCGGTCTGGTGGCGGTGAATCCTGCATCAAAGCTTGAAAAAGCAAATCTCAAGATCGTGTGTTCGTTCAGGCTTTTTTTGTACTGGATCCCGTATGTTTTTGTCCCGATGGGATCCATGGAAAAATAGATCTCCCTGAATTTCTCCGGCTGAACGGGTTGGGAAGTCAACGGGAGGAGTATTAATCCAGAGATTAAGATGACAAACATGAATTTATTCATAGCTAATATATTATAAGGTTTAAAGTTCAACAGTGAGGTTCCTGATGTAAGCTTCCATCCTGTGAAAATGAGATCCTTTCCAGAAGACTTTCCTGCATGTTGGGCAAAAGAAAAATTCATTATAGATGCGCAGGATCTCTTCCGGAGCGTACTGCGCGATCTCCTGCTTCTGTTTTGGGACCAGTCCGGCATTGCAGGTCATGCAACGGGTAAATGATTTGAACTGGCTGTACAGATCAAATTTCAACACCACCTCCCTGAGCTGGTCATGTTTGTCGGTCGCCCGCACATAATATGCGTGTGTGATCCTCTTTGATTTCAGAAGCAGTTTGTCCCGTGTCAGGATGATCCGGCCCTCGCCGGAAGCAATATCAATGATCTCATTGTCATCAAGATCGTTGCGGTATATCGTGTCGAAGCCGAGCAGCCGGAGGTATTTTGCCAGCTTGCCCAGGTGGGCATCGAGAATGAAACGCGTTACCCGCAGGGCGGGGGCGTTTTCATTTTTCAGGCTGCTGATATCCAGGGTCTCGAATGTTGGATACAGGGAAACATAATCATTGTCGTACAGACGACGGCACCGGATGGATGGTTCGCCGTTCACCAGGACCAGGTCGACCTCCGATAGCGGAATGCCCAATGATTCGATGGCCTCTCCCAGGGTGACCGGGGTCATCAGGGAACGGATAAATGGTTTCTGCCTGTACTGATCGGGTAAAAAGTCATTCAGTTCGGCATAGCACCGGAATGTGATACTTTTCGGCAGCATTTCAATCCAACAGTGTAACGCCAGGTTCCCTGAACTATTGTGCCGGTCACCCTTCCAGGTACTCCCAGTCTTTGATGGGTTCAAACCTTTTGTATCCCTGCTTCACCGACGGATGGGTCAGGACTGATTCAACACTTACTTCAGGTAATTCATCCTCAGCAATTCCATTTCTGACAAATATGAAATTGAATCCTAGTTCATTTGCCCCGACGAGCCGGTATCCTTTTTTGCCGGCAAGCCGGGTCATGGCCACCGGGGATGCTCCGTGATATACCGGGTGTTTTCCGGGGAAGGTGTAATCTGCATCATAGGGTACGACGATGTTGCGCATGCCAAATTCGTTGTGGGTTTCGATGATCACCACCTGTGGTTCGATCACGGTGATGGCATCCCATACCCAGTAATCGTTTCCGTCAATGTCAATGGATAACAATCCTGTCTCACCGGAATATCCGGCTCCTTCGATCAGGCTGTTCACGTTTTCCCGGGTTACCTTCGAGCAGATGAATGTGGGTTTGTAAAACCAAGGGTGCGGATATTTACTGAAAAACCTGATCCCGCGCCGGACGCTCCGTTTGTTCCCGTCGATGAACAATCCGTGCCAGCCGAAATTGAAACAGAGGTTCGCAGAGTTGCTGTTCACGCCGTCATCCGATCCGATTTCCACGAAAGTTTTATGATTCATACCCAAAACGGAAAAAATAAAGAGCAGTTTTCCATCCTCTTCAAACTGCGAGAAAACCCGGAAACCGGTTTCATTCAGCGGGGGCAGTTTTCCGTCAACCGCCATCTTCCGGTATTGGTGAAACAACTGGCGCTGGCCTATCTGTACCGATGGCATGAAACGATTCCGGACCTTTGCAATGAGGAACCTGTCTTTCAGGAAATCTCGGATCATGGCGCCAGGATTATTTTTCAGTGGATCCGAAGATAGCCGTCACTTAATTTTACCAAGCCTCGCGGTGACCTTCACCGTCGTTTTGGAGTAAAAAACAGGGAAGACGAACCTTGTGGTTTCGTACTGGGGATAAATGACCACATCATATCCGGGATGATCCCGCATCAGGTTATATAGGGCATATGAACTTACTTTTCCTTTTCCAATATTTCCAAGTACGGGAACCACCGTGGAAAAGGCGCCGATCACCGGATCGGATACAACGTTGCCCGACAGGGAGATCCCCAGCGCTTCATCACCACCGCGATCGTAACTTAATTCGCCGGATTCCCAGTTAAACAATCTTTGCCAGTCAATCCCCAGGATCCGGACGGCTGTGGCTTCGGCTGTCACCTGCCCGGAATATTCGAAGTCGGCTTTATAAAACTCGATGTGATAGTTGGGATACTTCATGGAGTGGCTTGAGATCGAGCAGCCGCTCATCAGTCCTGCGATAGAGATGCAGATCAGAATTTGAAATAGTCCAGGTTTCATGGCGTTGAATATTGATGGTTTGAAAGATGATAAATGTACATAAAATCAATCAGAGCATTTGTGTACTTTGTAAATATCCGATCTCCTGTCTTTCAGGTTTCGGACACTTCCAAACTGATTGAGTTCCCTCAGCAGGTCAATATCCACGTCGGCGATGAGAATCATTTCTGTATTCGGAGTCGCTTCCGCCTTGATCCCATTGGTGGGAAATGAGAAATCACACGGTGTAAAAACCATGGACTGGGCATACTGAATATCCATATTATGGACTTTGGGCAAATTTCCCACACTCCCGGCAATGGCCACATAACATTCGTTTTCAATTGCCCTTGCCTGGGCACAGTGACGGACCCTGGAATATCCATTTTGGGTATCTGTCAGGAATGGGACAAACAGAATGTCCATTCCTTTATCAGCAAGGATCCTGCTCACTTCAGGAAATTCGATATCATAGCAAATTAAAATCCCTATCTTGCCACAGTCCGTGTCAAATGTCCTCAGCTCTTTGCCTCCCTGCAGCCCCCAGACCTTCACTTCATCAGGGGTAACATGGAGTTTTACGAATCGTTCGACGCCCCCGTCCCTTTTGCACAAGTAACCTGCATTATAGAGTTGATTGTCGATCACTTCTGGCATGCTCCCTGTGATGATGTTGATATTGTATGAAATAGCCAGTTCGGAAAACCTGGCTACTGTATTTGAAGTGTGCTTTGCCAGTTCACGGATGGCTTCAGGCTCCGAAAGGTGATTGTTCTCTGCCATCAGCGGCGCATTGAAAAATTCAGGAAATAAGGCAAAATCTGCCCTGTAACCTGAAACCGCATCAACAAAATATTCTGCCTGTTGCATCACTTCATCGAAATTCTTGTACAGGCGCATCTGCCATTGTATTAATCCCAGCCTTACAACTGTTTTTTTTACCCTGGCTTTTTTAGAGGGCTTTTCATAATAAACATTGTTCCACTCGAGCAGTACGGCATACTCCTTCGATTCTTTATCTCCTTCCAGATATCCCTGTAGTATCCTGGTGGGGTGAAAATCATTTGACATCTGGAAATCCAGGACCGGATCATGTATCTCTTTCTTTCTTACCCGTGTGATATATTCCTTTGGTGACATGTCGGCGGAGTATTTATGGTAGTTGGGGATCCGTCCGCCAAATACGATTCCTTTCAGATTCAATCGTTCGCAGAGTTCTTTTCTGTAATCATACAATCTTCTTCCGAGCCTGAGTCCACGGAATTTGGGCCTGATGAAAATATCTATGCCGTAGAGGATGTCCCCTTCTGAATGATGTGTGCTGAATGTATAATCTCCTGTGATTTCTCTATAGGTATGCATGCTCTCGAATTCCGCATCATCGACGATGATGGATAGTGCGCATCCCGCAAATTCCTGGTTGACTTTAATGGCAACCTGTCCTTCGGGAAAGATCTGCACTAATTTTTGAATGTGCTTTTCTTTCCAGAATGCCTGGGGCATTCCTGAATAAGACTCCACCATGGCCTCTTTCAGGTCGCTGTAATCATCAAACTTTAAGAATTCCAGCTGAATATTGTCTATTTCTTTCATGTTATCTCAATTGATTGCACAGAGGGTCCTTGACTTACAAATTCATTCACTTTTATTTACGATCCAATCAATATATTCGGGTAGCCTTGAGGCAAGAAAATAGGGTAGACTATAAAGCGTGAATCGGGTACCATTAGTAGTCTTCACTTCTTCCTCATGATATGTGTTAGCCAGCAGTCGAAATGCATAGGGATGATTTGTCCGTTCCATATACTGATGCAAAGACCTCAGCTTTCCCTGAGGTCCGGATTTAACCTCAATAGGGACAAGAAATTGAAGATATTGATAGACCAGGTCAACTTCAGAAGTGGTATTTGTTTTTTCCCTTACCCAGAAGTGCAAACGGCGACTGGGTTCTGAAATACGGGATTGAAGCTGCTGAAATACTGCATGCTGGATGATCCTTCCTCTGTATGCATCACTAAAATCCTTCAGTCCGATCAATGCTGACTGTATACCAATGGCATGATTTAAAAGGCCCGTATCAAGAAATTGTAACCGGGGTTTTCGGGAGTAGTCAACCTGTGCCGGAATCTCGGTACTAGTAATTGGATAAACAAGCTGAATCAATCTTGACTTATCCAAAGCCCTGAGCGCTTCACCAACCTCCCTGCTTTTATAATCCGAATTACCGAATCCACCCATAGTGATCCGGTCCTTCTCATGTGCTGCAGTCTGAATAATATGGTTCAGTACATTTTTCTGTGTTTGATTTTTACCATATTTCTCTATATCGTCCAGGTATGACTGCCATATCTCTTCGTAAATTTCATTTAGTCCAACAACGCTGCCTTTATTAATAAAATTAACTACAATCTCTGGCATTCCCCCTATGATCACATATTGATGAAAAAGTTTGATGAGAATATCAAAATAGTGCTTTTCTACTGGAATGGAATTTAGAACCTCCAAAGCATTTGTATTCCCAATAGCATTTAAAAATTCTTCGAAATCGAAAGGATGCAGCACCAACTGCCGGACTCGTCCCACGGGAAATGAATCAATATCATTCAGAGCTAATTCCAGCAGGGAGCCTGCACAGATTACATGAAGTTCAGGATAATCTTCATAGAAAAACCGGAGCATTTGTATTGCCTCGGGAGATTCCTGAATTTCATCAATGAAAAGCAAAAGCGGGCTTTGATCAAATACCATACCTTCCCGAAGCAAAAGTAATTCAAGTATTTCCTTAACAGAGGATAAATTAAAAAGATCCTTGTCTTCCTTTCGTTCAAGGTTTATCTCGATAAAGGATTTGTACTCTTTCGAAAACGCCCTGACCAAAGTTGATTTTCCTACTTGCCTGGCACCTCGAATGATCAATGGTTTCCTTCGCTCAGAAGATTTCCAATCAAGCAATCTACTATATAGTTTTCGCTCAAGATACATACCTATGTCGTATATCAGGGGTAAATATAATAAAATATTGTAACATATCAGGGGTAAAATAATGAGAATTTTGCCACAAATAAGGATTAAAAAGAAAAAATCCGGTCAAAAGTTTCAATAAGTTTGTTGTAGCGGTTTCACAAATTCTTCCTTTCCGGTTATTGCGTAGTATTTATTCAGGAGACATATATGTTTAGAAAAAGATACCATGAAAAGACTCATCAAGAATCAATTATTTGTTGCACTGATCTTTGTGCAGACTTCATCCTTTCTGGCCCTGCCCCTTCAGGGTCAGCAGACTTTCTGCAATCCGCTTAATCTGAATTACAGATTCATGGGAGATGCCGTCGACGCCCGGGAAGCGGCTGATGCTGTCATCGTTTTATTTCAGGATGATTATTACCTGTTTGCTTCCCGTTCGGGAGGTTACTGGACCTCGCCCGATCTTCATGAATGGACCCTCGTCATCCCCGAAGGAATCGATATTGAAACGTATGCGCCCGGAGTGGTTGCCATGAGGGACTCATTGTTTTACGTCCCATCAGCCACCAGCCAGGTATATAAAACCGGTGATCCGAAATCCGGTATATGGCAAAAGGGTCCGAGAATCGCATCCTACGGTGATCCGGCATTTTTTCTGGATGACGATGGAAGATTGTATATGTGTTATGGCTTATCGAATAATGCTCCTATTAGTGTCGTCGAACTTGATCCTGTAACTTTCCAGGAAATAGGTTCCAAAGTGGACGTGGTTTACGCCCAGGCCTCAATTCATGGTTGGGAAAGACGCGGTGATGATAACCTGCTGGATGAAGAACCCTGGATCGAAGGCGCCTGGATGATCAAGGAAAATGGGAAATACTACCTGCATTATGCGGGTCCTGGGACCGAATTTAAAACCTATGCGGATGGGATCTATGTAGCCGATTCACCGCTGGGGCCCTATGAATATGCAACCTACAGCCCTTTTGCTTTTAAACCCACCGGATTTATTTCAGGTGCAGGTCATGGCAGCACCTTTAAGGACAAGGATGGAAATTACTGGCATATCGGTACAATGACAATTTCAGTACAGCATATGTTTGAGCGGCGGCTGGGTCTTGCACCTGTTGCCTTTGATGAAGATGGCCATATCCACTGCAATACAGCCTGGGGCGATTATCCCCAATACTTACCGGGTGTCGTGGATGATCCGGTGGACAATAATTACGCGGGGATGGTGCTGTTATCCCATAAGAAATTCACAATGGCATCCTCTTCCCTGGAAGATTATGGCATTGAGAATGCCGTGGATGAAGATGCACGCACATACTGGTGTGCCCAGACCGGTGGTCCCAACGAGTGGATGATCATCGACCTGGGAATCGAATGCAACGTGGAGGCTGTTCAGGTCAATTTTGCCGAGCACAACACAGATCCTGACATCGTACGCGGAAGGGAAAACCTGCTGTATGAACAGTACATCCTTGAAAAATCATCTGATGGTTTGCACTGGGATCTACTGGTTGATAAAAGCCAGAACATGAAGGATGTGCCGCACGATTATGTGGAAATGGACCAGCCTGTACGGACCCGGTATATAAAGCTTACGAATGTATTTACCCCGGGTGGAGGGAATTTCGCCATTCGTGATCTCAGGATCTTTGGAAACAGTGACAGCGCTCTGTACACAACATTAGCCGATTTTACGGTTGAAAGGGACCCGGAAGATGGCAGAGATGCGGTTATTCGCTGGACTCCCGTTGAAGATGCAGACGGGTATATCATCAATTACGGGATCGCCCCTGACAAACTGTACAATAATTACATGGTATATGATGCCGATAGTGTTGCCATCCACAGTTTAAATCATGGGGTGGAATACTTTTTCAGCGTCGAAGCTTTTGATAGCGGAACAGAATATTACCGGAATACCGGTGAATTTCACACCCATCAGTCAGGGAACTGGAATGATCCGGATACATGGACCGTTTATGATGGTACGAGCTGGACATACCCTGCCCCGGGCGCTCCTTCAGTTTCGGATGGACCCATCACCGTCCTTGAAGGACATACCGTCCAGGTGACAGAAAATGTCTCTGCAGACCAGTTAACGGTCGATGACGGCGGGATCCTTGAAATAGGAGAAAGCATCACATTTCAGGTGAACAATTACATCGGTTCAGACCTGGTTGTTCTGGGTACTTTGAGGAACTACGGAGCTGTGGTTTGCGATACAATGGCAACCATCAGTTTTTCCGGAAGCGGACAATATGAACACAAACAGGACGGGGGAATCATTCCGCCTGCCATCTGGAAACCCAGTTCAATATGCATCCTTGACAGCCTGAAAACCAGTGCTCCTTCCAACTGCAACCAGGATTTCTATCACCTCTTGTGGAATTGTCCCGATCAGTCCGCCAATTTGAGCATGAAGTGGAACAAAATTACCATTGGCGGAAATATAACAGTTCAAAGCACCGGTTCCGCCCAATGGCAGATGTGTGACCCGGAGGCCGGGACAGACGCGCTGGTGAATATTTACGGGGATATCATCCAATCCGGCGGAGCATTTACCGCCACCGCTACAGACGAAGCCAATACGACAGTTGTGATCAACCATCTCGGGAACATCAATATTACAGGAGGTGACTTTTCAATCAGCCGGGGATCACAGGGAGGCAGCGGGACGACCACCTGGAAAATTCACGGAAATGTGTCCCTGGAAAATGCAACTACGCAAAATTCAAATACTGAGGGTGCAAAGTTCGTCTTTTGCAATGCAGGAAACACACAAATGCTTTCGATCTCCGGTGTTACATTTTCCAATGGAGGATTCCCGGTCGAAATTGACAGTGCAGTGACACTTGATATGGGAACGAGCGTTTTGCAGGGCGGGAGCAGCTTTCACCTGAAAGCCGGGGCCACACTGATGTGCGCTCATGTGGACGGGATCGATGGTTCGGTGGCGAACACGGGTAACAGGGAATTCGATGCGGGCTCAAACTATGTTTTTAATGGTACTTCGGCACAGGTCACGGGAAATTCATTGCCCGACAACGTCCGTGAGCTGACCATCAATAACAGCAGCGGAGTCACGCTCAGTAAAAATGCAACCGTTCATGGAACGCTGGATGTTGTGGATGGCTCATTATCCTCGGGTGCAAATATGCTTTCGTTTGGGCCGGGCGCATCACTGAAATATTCAGGCGGTACTACGCAAACAACCACCGAGGATGAATTTCCCTTGATCAACGGGCCGACTAACCTGGTCATTGCCAACCCAAGATCCGTGAAGCTCCATGATTCACGTACCATCCACTTTCTTGATCTTCAGAGAAAATTGGATCTGGGTGCAAATACCCTGACAGCAGACACGGTTTCTGACGCTGCCTATAATGCATATGTGATCGCGACAGAAGGAGGAACGCTGAAGAATCCATCCGTCGGCGGGTCGCAGGCTTTCTTCCCTGTTGGGACAAACACTTACGCCCCTGTCTGGATTGAAAATTCCGGTGCTGTCGATGCATTGAGTGTCGGGGTAGTCCAGGACTCCCTGGCACAATCGGATGGAGATTGCTTGCGGATAAAATGGAACATTGACGAAGATACCCCGGGAGGAGGAAATTATACGATTCAATTCGGCTGGTCGACTGCACAGGAAGGATCCGGTTTTAAAGAAGACCGCGAGAACAAGGCCAGGATCTATCATTTATCTGATACAACAGAGGCGGGTTCAGGTGAATATACCATGCAGTTCAGCAATATCCCCTATACCCTCTCCAGGGGAGGTATTACAGATCTCGGACCCTTTGGCATTGGGGAGTATAAAACTACGACGGGTACCACTGAAAATCCGGGAACCGTTGCAGGAATTTGTATATTATACCCGAACTATCCGAATCCGTTCAGTGATCTGACAACACTCAGGTTTGCAATCTCTGAGCAATCATTCGTGAATCTGAAAGTCTACAATATCCTTGGCGAAGAGATAGCTGACCTGGCAGGAAAAGCATATTCCCCCGGGTTGCATTCCGAGACATTCGACGCATCTCAGTTAAGCGGCGGTATCTATTTTCTGACCCTCCAGGTAAATGATTTTGTGCAGACCAGGAGGATGGTCCTAATCAAGTGATTTCCCGTTGCTCAGATATGAAAAAAACTGTCGAGCCGGTTTCCTTTCTTAAGCCGGTAATGGTAGAACGAAATGATCAAGGCAACAGGAAGAATTGAAATCGCCGTAATGAGTGACCATCGCAAATCTATCCTGCCATTCAGGTATTCATCCAGGACCATTTCTGTGATCACACAAAATCCTGATAATATAATAAGCGCTGCGGCAAGGATGTTAAACCCTTTAAAATGCGCTTTCCTGTAAAGAATCAGGACGATACCTGCCATCATAAATGCTGCAATTGTTAATGGCAAGCCTACAGGGAAGAACCAGTTCAGGCCGGTAGTTATTAGATCAATGAAAAAAAGTGCTGCCAGAATTGTAACCATCAGGCCCGGGACGATAATAATTGTTCTTCTGTATGAATATGTAAAAAGAGTCAGTATTACCCAGAGAGCTAATATTGATACATCTGAGAGCAGAGACCATCTGAGTCCTTTGCCAATTAAGAGATCAACAATGGTACAGACAGCGATGCCTGAAAATGCGATGATGATGCTTAGCTCCCACAGATATTTCCTGTTTTCTTTTTTTTGAAGCTGGATGATATCTGAGGGATAGTTGGAGGAATGGAATTCTTTCTCAATGTTATTCCCCAGAGCCTTGCCACAAAGGGGGCAGCTCTTTAAACCATCATCAAGCTCAACCCCACAATTTACGCATATAATCATTTTTTTAGTTTTTATTCAAAATCTTCACATGCATGCCTGCAAGTGCAAGATGTCTGAAAAAGCGCTGCTCAAGTTCCGAAGATTGTGTGATATTGCTGAAACAGATCCTTACCTTGCCCTTATATGAGACAATCGCACTGGTTACTTTTGCTTTTGTATTAGGGGGAGGTGAAATGAGTTCGAAGGAATCAATCATTTCACCCATTTCTCCAGGAAGGGTCACAAGTCCAATATTTGTCATTAATCCTGTAAAACGCTTTGAAGCAAATCCCCTGTAAATGGCAGCAATCGTCATTTTTTTTATAAACAAAGGCAGTACCCTCAGGATATAATGCTTTTCATAACTGATATTCGATGATATGAATCTGGATATCTGTTTTATATCCGTACTTATTTGCAGCTGGTGATGAACTGAATTGAGTATCTCCTCAAACGCATAAGTTCCCAGCCTTAGGTCAAGCTCCGGCAAAACAAAAAGAGAAAAATTACGCATCGTTCTGATGGGAAACTTGTTTCTCAGGTTCACCGGAACTTCAACCCGCAGGATTTTTCTCCTCCCCTTTTTGCTTTTTCTTTTACATGCAACGAAAATCTCCTGGAGTGAAAATAGATAGACAGACACAAAATACTCAGTTACAGATACTTTATACCTGTGCGTGATTTCCAGGATTTCGTTCACATCTAGCTCACCGCAGATCACCTGCAATCTTGGTCTCTCACTAAGCCCGAAAGGAAGATGCCATGCTTTGCCTTGCTTTACTGGTGGTGGTAGTTTGCGAAAAAATTTGTTGTATCCGTCTTCGATCTCTTCTTCTGCAAAAGGTGTGCCTGGCAGAATTATATCACCCGGGGAACCAATATGCTTACCGGCTATTGTCAGGTAAGTATAAAGCAGCGATTTGAAGTATTCCATCGCACCTCCACCGTCAGTAAGTATATGAATAAACTCAACTGATATCCTGTTGCCTTTAATGATTATCCTGTACAGAGGTTCATTTGTTCTTTTCAGGGCAAAAGCAGTGCAGGGGACCTCTTCCTCAAGCTGAATACGCGGAGGCTGGTCGTTAAACTCCAGGAAATGCCAGAATAATCCGCTATGTAATGAGACACTGAAATAAGGGAACCTCTTTGAAGTTATATCTGAAGCCTCTTTTATGGCTGAATATTTAACGGGTTCCCTTAGAAATGCAGTAATCCTGAACACGGAGGTTAAATCGTTTGATACAATTGCCGGAAAAAGTTTTGCGGCATTATCAAGCTTCAACCATCCTTTCTCCTGAAAAACCCCGGTATCAATAATTTTATGCCTCATTTCCTAATATGCAAAGATAACATCTTCAACGCATATGATTTCGACATTAAGGCCAGACGGCCCGCTCTAACTGAGTATGTGTTGATTATCTGGAATGCTTTTTAAAAAAAGACCAAATGACTTCATTGGCATCAAAATCCCTGCATGTTTTTCCTATAATCCAGACAGGCAAATACTGAAAGCCGCCAGGCCAGGTATGTCCGCCGCCCTCGATAGAAAAAAGAATTACTTCCGTATCGTCTATCCCATTCAGATAGTGCCTGCTTGTTACTCTTGTACCATCATTCGGATCCCTGTCAGGTTCTTCAATGATTACTGGATTTACCGAGCACTTATTCCAGTTTACCCAGAAAAGGATTGATTCATCAACAGATAAAACTTTACCCAGATATATTCTGCTGAGACTCCCATAAATATCACCTCCATTATATGGCAACAGAGGGTCATTGGTATTATTAATTGCCAGTACTGAAATATACCCTGACGGAGCACAATCAGGCAATAGCATAAGCGGAATATTTCCGTCTACGGGCGCAATGGCAGTAATTTTAAGCGTTAGTTCACAGGCCAGGCGATATGACATAATCGCTCCGTTTGATATCCCTGTCACATAAACCCTTTTTGGATCAATGTTGTAATCGGATATCATGGAATCTATCAATGCAGAAATAAAGCCAACATCATCGATGTTTTCCCTGTGAGCACGATCATTAGCTTCTTGATCAGTTCGGCCATCATTCCAGTTCAGGTCTATTCCGTCAGGATATACCACGATGAATCCATCCCTGTCAGCCAGTTTGTTAAATCCTTTGCGCGTAAGCAGGATCATGCTTTCACCATTCCCTCCCCTGCCATGCAAGGCAATAACCAGGGGTAACTGCAAAGATTTTTCATAATAAGGGGGTAAATAAATTTTAAAATTCCGTTTCAGACCATCATGTATAAATGAGGTTCTCTGAGCATATAAAGCAGGTGCCAAAAAGGATACCATCATAATTCCGGTTAATATTTTCACAAATGCATATAAACCGGTGTTTATCTGCAACTTGAATTTTGCATCATTACGATGAAGTTTTCTGCCTGATAAATTATTGATAATGAAATGATTATACAAGGAAAAAATGTTGCATGAAAAATTCCGGAAGGTTCTATCTCGAAAAATGAAACACTTCCTACTCATTCGCTATAGAGGTGATAAACTCACTCACCATGGTCATAGTCGCTTTTTCACGTTTCCATGACTGGTCATTATGCTCCAACCAAAACGGGTAAGAGGTTGTGACGATTACCATATCCAGCTCATTCACAAGCACGATAAACTGTCCACCATGTCCCCAGGCAAAGTTGACATGATAATCGCCTGCGTTTGCTGACCACCAATGATATCCATATCCGATATCACGAAAATCGCCTACCCTTTTTACAAAGGCTTCATTCATTGAATAGGTTTGAAGCGAAACCTCCACCCAATCTGCTGGAATCGTCTGTTTCCCCTCGTATATACCATCATTAAGATATGCCAGCCCGAACTTAGCTGCATCTCGTGCAGCAAGGTGAAGATCACCACACCCGTTATTGTGGCCTTCTGCGTCCTGCCCCCATTCGCCTGGCTCCACATCAAGCGGAGAAAATAGATGTTTCTCCGCATAAGCCTTCAGATTCATCCCGCAAGACCTATCAACAATGATCCCCAGCCAGTTTGATGACAGATTGCTGTAATGGAACCTGGTTCCTGGATCACTGACGAGGGGAAAATCTTCAATGAGAGACGGATAATAACCCGACAAAAGACCATCCCACAGGGCTTGGTCATCCTCCTCCCTGGGGTATCCAGCGCGCATTTCCAACAAATTTCGTAGCGTTATCTGATATTTCCTTGGATCGGTTATCTTGTCAGCTATATCCGGAAAGAAATCAAGCATTTTCTGGTCAACGCTAGACAGACAGCCTTGCTCAAGAGCAATCCCGACTAGAGCCGAAGTAAAACTCTTCGTCACTGACTGAATCCGATCCTTCTGATCGATTGAACCTTCGTTAAAATAATCTTCAGCTACTAAATAGCCGTTCTTGATAAGGAGCAAGCTGTAAAGGGTCTCTAGTTCAGCAGCATTGAGATACATCTCCGCCACAGACCTGGAATCTAGCCCCTGCTCCTCTGGTGTGGATACAGGCCAGTCTTCTCTGACCAGGGGTGTATAATCAACTGAATTTAGATCCTCTTTTGAAGGACCGCATGCTACTAATATTGTCAGGATCAGAATTGCAAAGGTGAATTCGATTAAGAATATTTGAAGATGCTTTGAAGTCTTCATACGGAGTCCTCTATTTTGATGTTCATCCCTGATAATAAAAAAAGGCGTCTCATTTACCCGGGGGCTGGCTAACGGTCGGCTTTAGTGGATTGTTCTACTTCTATCTATTTCTTGTTGAGAAACGCGTTGACATCAATGTCAGCCTGTTTCAATATTGCTCTGAGGGTTCCTTCCGGCATATCGCCTGGATGATTCGTAATGGTTGTGTATCGTTTTGTTTTCGGATTGCACCAAATTTCATGGCTCCCGGCTGCCTGGCGCAGAAACTCAAATCCGGACTTTTTCAGGATCTTGACAATCTCCCTTTATTTGTACCCCGCTAAACGGCCCATTTAGATTCCAATTACCAGCGGGTAATCAAAACTGTCTTTCAAAGGATTCAGAAATTGGATCTGGTCTTGCTGTGCTTCGATGAGCTTTTTGGCTACATCTTTTGCGATTTCGATTGTCTCTGCAATAGTCCTGCCTTGTGCTACTAGCCCCTGGATAGTATCTGAAGTAGCTAAATAGTAACCTTCAGGTAGTTTTTCAATATGTAAGTTTATAATGCGCTCCATGTCTTTCACTTTGCTTCAAAGGTACAAAAATCTAAGTAGATGATATGTTGTACTTAATAGAAGCAGAACATATATTCTACTGTAAATGTAGCTCCACCAGTAGGAGATAACAAAAATCCTTTTATCGATGATTATAATTACTGACCACTGGTTGTATGAAAATCATTAATTTGTTTTAGGAATGCCAGCAGATGTAATTTTTCATTTAATGATAATTCAGCCGTCATCAATGTAAATACTTCTGACATCTTTGGCATAACCAGCTGAAGTTCCTTCTTTCCTTTTTCGGTGATTTTAATCCTTTTTGCACGTTTGTCATCTTTATCATCAAATTCCTCGATAAACCCTTTATTTAATAACCTTTTCAGAACCTCGATTCCAGATGGTGGTTCAAGATTATGCATTTTTATCAATTCCATTTTCCTGAAACTGTTAGTGTGCTTTAAGTGATACAAAAAACTGAATCCATCGGGTGAAGTTAACTCCGACTCTCCCAATACCCTTTTTGCATACGTCTTATAATACCTGCTTTGCATTACCAACAAGAAGGATAATTCCATATCTAACGATTCAGGACTATGCTGAGATTTTTCAGCCTGACCTTCAGAAAACAATCGTGAATTCAGCCAAATAATGAAAGAATCCAGACCGTAGTCATCAGTATGTTTCTCGTTCTGATATTCTTCAAGCCAGTGTAATATTTCTTTTAAGATTTCCAGAGAAGATTTCATGCGATAAAATTAGACATTTTACTTCAATAATGAAATAAATAACAGCTTTTATTATGTTAACGATATTTATTATTATATTTGTTTCGAAAACATAATAAAAAGAAGTATTAACATTTAAAGTTGAATAAAATGAAAACAAATCCCATTGTAGTTACAGAGTATTATTATCCGAAAAGTGAACATACTGATGATGTGTTGAACATCCTGAAAGAGACTTCCTCTATGATAAAAGAACAGGATGGTGCATTAATGAGTATGTTATTGAAGCCTGAGAAAAAAGATGGACCGATTACTGGTTTTTCCATGTGGGAAAGTCGTGAAAAATTTACAGCATTCATGAGAAGTGAACACATGGAAAAGATTATGAAAACAGGATTGTCTGATAAAGTGAGAAGCTGGACAACTGACATTAAAGCTAATCTCTTTACGATTGAACAGGCATGGCATGTGGAATCACATGATTAGGATAATTCGTTAGTGAAAATAAAAGTCCCAATTTAATGCAATTGGGACTTTTTTAGTTCAAAATTCGTTCAAAAAGTTTGTAACGAATTGATAATCAATATTCATTAGTAGCTCCACCAGGATTGCTCAGCGCTCAGCGCTTCGCGGACCTGAGAAATCCGCTGCTCAAAAACAAACCTCAATTCCGCTTCGCGAAATGATGGGATCTTTTATTTCTATCTTTTCAGGCAAGCCTGACAGCCATCAATAAAAAACCCCATTGCCTTCGGCAGTGAGGTTTGTTCTTGTAGCTCCACCAGGACTCGAACCTGGATCTACGGTTTAGGAAACCGCTATTCTATCCCTTGAACTATGGAGCCGGATTTGGCGGGGACAAATTTAGGTGAATTCTGGATGACTGCCAAATCGGAATGTACAATGTCACCGGGGGCCGATGATCACCTTTTTTTGGGTGTTGTGACCTGCCGGATCGGTGACCGTGAGGAGGTAGAAACCAGGAAGGATTCCGGAAAGATCCAGCTCAACTGAGACCGTGAACCTTTTATAAAGGATGTTGCGTCCGTTCACATCCCTGAGCGAACACCCCATCATATCCGGTGTATCGCATATGATCCTGAGGAATGCCCCCGCCGGATTCGGGTAAACGCTGACATGAAAAGGGTCTCCGGGAGGGATGCCCCTGACGGATGTCCGGGGGTTCACCTGGGCGGTGTCCATGTTTGTGATGTGGATGTTGTCAAACCAGAGTTGACCGGAACCGAGCGCCTGTTGTTCGGGGACAATCTCCAGGCGGTCCACTTCCGTCCAGTCGAAATCACCGCGCGGATCGTACCAGGTATTGTCATACCATGCACCCCTTTCGGTCATGCTCTTCAGGGGGATGTGCAGGTGATGCCACTCATTGTCAAAACTCACCATGGCCTGGTTCACATCGATTCCCATTCGCCAGGGAAGGTCATCGGGTTCTTCCGTTTTGGAATCCAGGAAACGGATCTGGATGGAGATCCCCGTATCGTCCCCCCGGATCATCAGGTCGAGGGCATAATTTTCATTCACGAGCCGGGACAGATCCCTGTCGGGTCGCAGGTCAAATACAACGGCCATGTACCGGCTGGCCCCCGTCCAGTGCATGCAGTATTTCCCGTTGTTCGGCCTTTCCGGGGAGTAATAGTCGAGGATCCCGTCGGTGTAGGAAGCTTCACTGACCAGGTTGGACAGGTAATCGTCATACAGGATATAACCTGTCGAATCGGGTCTTTTGATGTATTCGGTCTGTTCCGGGATGTTTAGTTCCAGGGCTTCCAGAAGGGGGATGTTGAGGTCGTGATCGAACAAACCGTTGCTGTTCTCCTCAAACAGGCCGAATCCGCCGTGATAATCCCACATGGTCCAGGCGATATCCATGGAATCGAGGTACTGTCGCACGGTCCGGTACCAGTTGACGCGGTGAATTTCCTGGCTGGTGGGCTGGTAAACCCCGAATTCACCGCAGTAGATGGGGACGTTCCTCTGATCCCTGAAATGTACCGCGATATCAATGAGATCCCTCACTTTCTGAACGGTTCCGTCCACCGGGTAGCTGTTGTAGAGGTTTCCAATCCAGGTGCCAGAATAGACCGGGGGAGATGCAGGCATGGAATCCGGATCGTAGGGGAACGGGATGTTTTCCACATCCTCCATGGAAGGGGTGTTCCAGCTGGACCCCTGATGCGTGAACAGGAAAGGATCGTAAAAATGAAAGGTGTAGATCAGTTTTTCATCGTCATAGACAGGCATGGCCGAAAGGTTGTTGTAACTGTTCCAGCCGGCGGGACCGATGACAATGTAATGGACCGAATCGTGCTGCCGGATGGTTTCCACCACTTCCCGCTGGATGTTGTTCCACACCGCGTCCGCGATGCCGTGCGGTTCGTTCAGCACTTCGTAGTGGATGTATTCCGACCGGTCAGCGAACTGAATTGCCATCTGCCGCCAGACCTTGTTGAGGATGGTGCCCACTGACGGATCAGTGTCATCTTCCACGCTGAAGGTGTGGTTGTCGAAGATCAGGTGGATCTGCAGTTCCTCCGCCCAGTCGGCTACCCGGTGAAGGTTTTCGAGGAACAGCCCGTCCAGTATGTAGTCAGGTCCGCCACCGGTCATGTGATGCAGGTTGATGGGAAGACGGATCACATCGAATCCCAGACTTTTGATATTGATAAAATCCTCCTTCGAGTACCTGGTGTACTGAACTTCCCTGGGACCGGAGGCCTGGAACCAGCTGGTCAGGTTAACCCCATGGTGAAAGGGCGCCTGCTGGGCCATGGATCCCGACAGGGGACAGATGCACAGGCATAAGGCAAATGCCGTTTGAAACAAATATCTGTTCATTCTTCCTTTGCTTTTCCGATGGCCTCCAGGACACGCTGTGGTGTCATGGGCATCTGGTACAGGCGTACCCCTGTGGCATCGAAAATGGCATTGGCAATGACCCCGCCCATGCAGATGACAGCCGGCTCGCCCCCGCCCTGCGGAGGCATGTGCTGCCTGTCCAGGATCACCGTCTCGATTTCAGGGACCCATGAAAAAAGCGGGATCTGGTAACTGTCGAAATTCTTTGTGAAGAGTTTTCCTCCTTCGTATTCGATGTCCTCGCTCAGTGCATAGCCCATACCCATGGTAATGCAGCTTTCCATCTGGAGGGTCGCACCCTGGGGATTGACACACAATCCCATGTCCTGGGCACATGCCACGCGGATGACCTTCACCTTGCCCGTTTCTTCATTGACCTGTACCTGAGCAATATGGGCTACATAGGTGCCCGCATCGATGCCGCATGCGATCCCGATCCCCCTACCGCTCGGACCCGCAGCGGGGGTATACCCGAACTGATCGGCTACCGCTTTCAGCACATCGATCATCTGCTGGTCCTCCAGGTTGTCCAGCCTGAACTGCAGGGGATCCTTCCCCGCCCTCGCTGCCATCATATCGATCTGCGATTCCCGGGCAAAGGTATTGGTGTTGTTTCCGGGGGCACGCCAGGCGCCGGTGGCAAAGGGATGGACCCGGGGACCGCCACGGCTTTCATCGTAGCCCATGGTGAGGGCATGGGGGACTGCATAAATGGTGTCTGAGCCGCGGCTCCCGGCGAAATACTGGCTGAAATCCCACATGATGATCTTTCCTGAACGGGTCATTCCCGAACGGATCCTGACCACGGCGGCGGGCCGGTAAGTGTCATACATGAATTCCTCTTCCCGGGTCCATGCGACCATCACCGGTTTTCCGGTGATCTTTGACAGCCGCACGGCCTCCACCGCCTGCTGGTGGGGTGATTTTCCCCCGAAGCCTCCTCCCACGAAGGGAGTGATGACCCTTACCTGTTCCAGTTCAAGGTCCAGCAATGCGGCAATGGAATCCTGGGTTCCGAACGGGCTCTGGGTGGAGGCCCAGACAGTCACCCCGTCACTTTCAACATGTGCAAGGGCCGTATGGGGTTCAATGGGAGCATGGGCCACATAGCCGTCATGGAATTCACTCTCGATTACCGTGTCGGACATGTTTTCCCCTTGCTTCAGGTCCCCCGACCTGGCTACCTCCCTGCCCGATGAAGGGGCATCCAGCAGGTATTTGAAAATGGTGTCCTGGTTCACATCCTTCTCGTCAAAACTGTATTCCGCTTTGATCCTGACAACGGCCACAGCGGCCATGTCGGGCAGTTCATGAAGGGCCGCAACCAGATCCCCGTCCCGCACCACCAGCACCCCTTCCATTTTTTCTGCCTCTGAGGTATCCACCGAAACAAGAGTGGCTCCCAGCGAAGGGGGACGGAGGATCCTGGCATGAAGCATGCCCGGGAGTTTCATATCACCGGCGTACCGGGCCTTGCCCGTCACCTTTTCCCAGGCGTCGGTATGACGCATGGGATCTCCCACATAACGGTATTCGGTATATTTTTTCACGGCAGGTTTCACTTCCAGGTACCGCTCCAGGCGCTTTCCCTTGGCCAGTTCACCGTAACTGACTTTCTTCCCGGGGTCAGAGATTCCGTAAATGACCCCTTCTTTCACCGTGAGGTCATCCAGGGGCAGCCCGAGATGTTCGGAGCCCATCTCCAGCAGGACCGCCCTGGCCTCTGCCGCGGCCGCGCACATGTAGTGACTGAACTGGCGGGTGGTCAGGGACCCCCAGGTGCCCGCATCCCACGGACACAGGGCCGTATCGCCCATCACCATGTGGATCGCTTCAAAGGTTACATCCAGCTCGTCGGCCATTTGCTGCGCCAGCGAGGTGATCACCCCCTGACCCATCTCAATTTTTCCGGTGTAGTTGTTCACCGTGCCGTCTTCTTTGATCAGAAGGAATGCATTGTAATCGGCGGGGACGCTGCGACGCTGTGCCAGGGGGAGGGCCAAAAGCTCCGACGGATCCAGGGTGCTGTAATAAAGAATGATCCCTCCGCCGAGCAATTTGAAAAAATCCCTACGCTTCAGGGAAACGGAATGATCCTGCCCGGTCACGTTCTTTGGTGTTGCTCTTTTTTTCATGGTTATTGTCCTCCTTTCATTTCGCGTGCTGCGGACTGTATCGCTTCGATGATCCTGATATGCGCCCCGCAGCGGCACAGGTTTTCCTCCATTCCGTCGATCACCTCCTGGCGGCTGGGCTCGGGGTTTTTCAGCAGCAGTCCGTATGCATGCATGATCATCCCGGGGGTGCAGTACCCACACTGCAAGGCATCATGTTCCATAAAGGCTTTCTGGATGGGATGCGGTTTCCCGTTCACAGCCAGACCCTCGATGGTCAGCACCTTTTTGCCTGCCACATCACCGAACGGAAGCAGGCAGGACCTGACCGCTTCATTGTTCAGGATGATGGTACAGGCACCGCAGAATCCGATCCCGCAGCCATACTTGGTGCCTGTGAGCCCGAACTGCTCCCTCAGCACCCAGAGCAGGGTAAGGGTCGGGTCAATGGTGATTTCCGTGTCCCTGCCATTCAGGTTAAATTGTACGATTTCTTCCATGATATCTGTGTTTATTTTGTCGCATTGAGATAATCTTCCCGTGTATCGATATCCTTCAGGATGCCGGGGTCATCCACCTCCACTTCAAGTACGTTATCCGGAAAAAGTTCCATCAGTGAACGCAAACCCTTTTCCGGATCCAGGTGTTCGATTTCATCGCGGTATTTCATATCCACCACCAGGGGATGACCCCTCCGGTGGTGATGCTTCGGAATGACAATCCCCCGTGAAGACGTGTGAAAGGTTCTGATAAGTTTGTTGATGACCTCCGGCGGAATGTCCGGCTGGTCCCCCGGAAAAACAAGTACAGCATCCGTGTCGCCGGGAAGGGCTTGGAGCCCGCAGATCACCGACGAAAGCATCCCCCTGGCATGATCCACATTCTCACAATGTTCCACCGGCATCTTCCCGATCACGCTCAGGATCTCATCCCTGGAGGCACCCAGTACCACCATCGTGCTGTCCACCTCCGATGCGAGTACATTCCCGATGGTGGTTTCAATGATGGTCCTGCCACGGTAGGTAAGCAGCAGTTTCTGCTGTTTCATCCTCCGGGATGCCCCGGCCGCCAGTATGATTGCCCGGTTATGCTTCATCTTCCAGTCTTTTCCGGTGGCGTTCCATCACCAGCTGGGCCGCGATACTGACAGCAATCTCCTGGACGGTTTCAGAACCGATCTCCAGTCCGATGGGGGTGTGGACCGAATCCCACTGTTCAGGGGTGGCCCAGCCCTTATCAAGAAATTCCTGCCGCATAACGGCCACCTTGTGCCTGCTTCCGATCATTCCCACATAGGCCGCGCCTGAACCGATACAGGGTCTGAGCGCTTCCGCATCGTGGTGGTGCCCGCGGGTTACGATCACCACGTAGCTGTCACCTGTCAGTTTGATCTCACGCATGGCCTGTCCCATATCCCTGACCACCAGGTGGTCGGCATCGGGGATGTTTTCCTTGCTGGCAAGGTCCTTCCTGTCATCCACCACGGTGATCTCAAATTCCAGCAGTCGCCCCAGGTGAGCCACCGCCCTTCCCACGTGACCGGCTCCGGCGATGATCAGCCTGGGAAGCGGTCTGATCCGCTGCAGGAACACCGCACGTTCCTGCACCTTGTGGCCAGCTGGAAGCGGAAACTCCAGGAAATCGTCCCCGGTGTCCCTGCGAAGTGCTTCCGCAACGGCATCCTGCACATCCGGCTGGATGCCGGCAAGGAATTGACCGCCCTGCTCACCAGGGATCCAGAACCGCCGGATTACTGCCTGTCCGTCATCCCTCATTTCAATGATCGTTCCCAGGATCCCGGCAGACCCGCCGGCGATGGTCCGCTCCAGGTCCTCAAATACCTTAAGGAAAGCACCCGGATCCGCATCAATGAGTACAGTGGCCTCCCCTCCGCAGTGGGCTCCTTCCTCCCCCTGGCTGCTGTCCAGGTTGAACACATGCTGGCCGGAAAGCCCTGAATCCAGTGCCTCCCGGGCAAGGGACTGCACGCTGGCTTCCAGCAGCCCGCCCCCCACGGTTCCGGCAATGAGTCCCCGGCGGCCGAAAAGGGCCGAACTCCCCGGTTTCTGCGGGGTGGATCCTGAACTCCGGGTGACGGTGGCCAGGACAACCTTTGCTCCGGATGAGAGATGTTCCAGGACCTGCCGGTGGATGTGTTTCATTGAGGGCGTTTCAGGAGAATGATCTAGATCAGCCTTGCGATGGTCACGATGAGCAGGCAACAGACCACAACGGCAGGTGCCCAAAGCCTTGCAAGCACCGGTGCACGCGTCACCATGTTGCCAGCGGAGATGAAATCCGCATACCTCCTGGCGGCGTAATATCCAAGGGGGACCGTACACATGGCGATCACGATGGCCACCGGAGCCGTGTAAATGGACTGGGGAATGTTCGTGGCGGCAACCATACAGGCTTTCGAACCGGTCACAAAACCGGCGAGCGGGAAAAGCGATACGGCCACCAGGGCAGCCCCTGCTCCCGCTGCGATCCGGTTGCCCGGCCGGGTAAAGAAACGGTTCCCGAAAAGCGCGGTCAGCATCAGGAACCCCGCAGCAAGTGTGACGAACGCAAAAACGGGATTCAGGATGGAGCCGTGGTTCCAGGAAACGGGAAGCAGGAGGGCGTCCAGCAATTTAAAAAGCACAGCAATGGCAAGGACCAGGAGCACGGGGATCATGCTCCGGGTCAGGCTGTATGCAAAGGAAACCCAGAAGAATGCGATCCCGGTAAGGATCGCGCCCGAGAAGAGCACGCCGCATTTTTGAAGACCCAGGCCGAAGGCGAATTCTGTGAGGCCCCAGACGGACCCGGCGGCAAGGATGATACCCAGGTGGGATCTGATGAGGTTCTTATCCATATTGCAGTCGATTTTTTCATAAATATAAAGGTTTATGGGATGCAATTCCACTCCTGGTTCCTGATTCTGCTGTGATGTACCGGTCAGCCATGGATGGGCACAAAATCATTGACTTGAACAGGCCGTTTTACTAACTTGTGAACAGGAAAGGTCTTAATACAGGAATCATGGAAAATTACTTCATATGTCCGCACTGCAGGGGACATCTCAAGGTCGGTGAATCCATTATCTTCCGGATACGGAACCAGGAAAGGGAAAAAGGCCTGCTCCTGCTGCACCCTGAGATCGGCAATTATACGAGCATCAAGCATCCCCATTTCCAGATCAAAGAGGGAGAGCGGATCGATTTCTTTTGCCCGATCTGTATGCAGAGCCTGGATGCGGCCATGGATGAGAACCTGGTCCATGTGATCATGGTTGATGAAAAAGACAGGTCGCATGACATATATTTTTCGCGCATTGCCGGTGAAAAAAGTACATATCAGGTTTCCGAAGAGGGTGTCCGGGCCACGGGCGAACATTCCTACAGGTACACCTACTTCAAGATGTCCGACGACATGATCCGGTTCCTGAAAAAGTGAGCCCGTCTTCACGGAAGCAGCTTAAAAATAAAGTACTCACCGGAAGCCAATTATCGGAGAATGTTTAATTTTGTTGCCGTAAAACGGGATCATGAACATACTTGTTACCGGCGGCGGGGGTTTTATGGGGATGGCCCTGATTAAACGGCTGATTGCCGAAGGCCACCGGGTGACCAGCCTTTCCAGGAGAGAATACCCGCTACATTGGGCGCTGGGCATCAGCAGTATCCAGGCCGATATCAGGGATGCGGGCGCCGTGCAGAATGCATGCAGGGACAAGCATCTGGTGTATCACCTGGCTGCTAAGATCGGGAACTGGGGGAATTATAAGGACTTCTACTCGGTGAATGTGACGGGGACCGGGAATGTGATCAACGGATGCAGGAATCAGGGAGTGCCCGGAATGGTCTATACCAGCTGTTCAAGTGTGGTATTCGACGGGAACGACCTGGAGGGAATCGACGAGTCTTATCCGTATCCGGAAAAGCAGCTTTCATTCTATGCAGACACGAAGGCCATTGCGGAACGGTTGATCCTGGAGGCCAACTCGGAAACCCTGAAAACCATTTCGCTTCGTCCCCACCTGGTATGGGGACCATATGACACGCACCTGATTCCGTGGATCCTGAAAAATGCTACATCGGGCAAACTGAGGCGGATCGGCGACAAGGAGTATTTCAAGGATACCACCTATATTGATAACATGACGGATGCCCTGCTGCTCGCTGCAAAGGCACTCGAATCCAATCCCCTGGCATGCGGCAGGGCTCTCTTTATTACCAACGGGGAACCTGCCAGGGTGTGGGATTACTTCAATTCAATCCTCCAGGTAGCCGGATATGAACCGGTGAAGAAAAAGGTCCCGGAAAAACTGATACTGACTGCCGCCGGACTGTCCGAATGGTTTCACAGGGTGTTCAGGCTCGACTCAGAACCCTTCATGACCAGGCATACCATCAAAGAATTATGTTCCAACCACTGGTTTGACATTTCCGCTGCCAGGGAACTTCTAGGCTACACACCCAGGGTAAGCAATTCGGAAGGTTTCAGACAGCTCAAATCATACCTGCGGAAGGGCAGGAACTGACCGGCTCAGCGGTCCGCAGTCTTGTAGCTGATGGACATTCCGTTCCCCTCACTGTTGACACTTGTTTTATAATTGGGCAGGCTCAGGAGGAATTCCAGGTATTCGGAATTGGATCCATAACCCGGCCTGTCGCTTACATTATGGGTCGTATAGCATCCTTTGACCAGCAGTTTGGGATCCACAGCGAGGAAATAGTTGCGGTACCATGTTTTATCCGCATCACTGAAAACAAAATCAAACGGGCCTTCAAGTTTCGGGACCAGCACATGTGCATCGGCGAGCCTTGCGTCGATGAAATCGGAGACGCCTGCTTCTTTGAAATTCTTCAGCGCTTCTTTGTGTCTCTTTTCATCCAGCTCGATCGTGATCAGTTTTCCACCCGTCTTGCTCAGCGCCCACGCCATCCAGATGGACGAGTGTCCCGTAGAGGTCCCGATTTCCAGCGCGCGCTGATAGTTGTTTTCCAGGATCAGATCGTGCAGTAGCTTCCCATCTTTAGCAGGCACATTCATGTCATACCACTCACCCGAGTGCTTGTTCAGGAATGCTCGCACCTTTTTATCGATCTCGGCCTGGTCATGGGATTGTGGGAAGCCTGGCATGGCAGTGAATATAAACATAAGCAAAAAGAATATTGCCTTCATCTGATCCGGATCATATGTATCATATTCTTATACAATAATTGTACCATCTATCCCCTGAAGGCATATCTGAAAAGATTTGAGAGGGTAGGTTTCTGTCCCTGGATCAGGATCGCGGTACGGAAGATCCGGGCTCCAATCCAGACGGTAAGCATCGTGAACAGAACCACCCCTGCCAGTCCGACCAAAGGCTGCCAGAGCGGGATGGTCACCGGGGTAGCGAGCCTGGTCATCATGATCGTGGGGGTGAAAGGCGGAATCAGGGAAAGGGTCGTGGCCAGGCTCCCTGTCGGGTTCTGGATCACCGGCACAATCACGAAGAGCGGGATGATCACCGGAAGCATGGCGGGGAACTGAAGCGACTGGGCGTCTTTGTTGTCGTTGCAGGTGGCTCCCAGGGCTGCCATTCCCGATCCCACCATGATGATGAAAAGGATCGTATAGACAAAGAACCAGGGAAGGATCTCATAGGGGATGGCCGATTCAACCCCGGTCAACCGGGCGGTGAAAATGCCTGCGCTGACATAGATGACCGCGGTGGTGAGCGAGACGCCGATCCCTCCCAGGACCTTGCCGGTCATGAACTGGAACGGAGTGACGGAACCCAGAAGCACCTCGGCGATTTTTTCGGATTTTTCCTCCATCACCACACTGAGAAGGGGGATCGAACTCATCATCACCAGCATGAACATCAACAAGACGATGATATACGGGACCAGGAAGGACTGTAGTTCATTGGCAGCCTCTGCTTCCTGTTGTTCCCCTGTTTTCCTGTCCACGGAGACAAGTCCCATCCCCTCGATGTTGATCCACCTGAACAGAGCATTTACCTCCTCCTGCTCAAGATTCAGCTCCGATACCCTGAGCTTTCGGAGGTGTTCGTTGATCACATTCCCGAACCAGTAACGGATATTATCCATGAATGCGTGTTCCGAATAGTACCTGATATATGCCCCTGAATCGCCCTGCGGGCGGTAGACCTCCGGACCGATCTCGATGAACGCATGGAGGTCGGATGATTTGACGCGGTTGGACAGTTCCAGCTGCTGCCCGAGCCTGTCGGACGGATCGGGATCAATGAATTCAACCAGGTAGGCGGGCATGCTTTTCTCGCCGGTTTCACTGTCAAAGATCTCGTTCTGGTTTCGCTGGTCCACCACCTGCCTGATGACATCCTCCATCATCCCGGAATGATCAACAATCACGATCTTTTTGTCCTGGGTGTCCTGTTCGGTTTCCATGATGATCATGGCCAGGAAACCTCCACCCATCAGGATGGGGACAAGAATGAGGCCGAAAATAAAACTCTTCGTCCTGACCGCTGCGCGGTACTCCCTTTTGAAAAGCGTCATGATTTTATTCATGGTCCACCTCCTTTCTTTCCGGTGAAGCGATCCTGATGAAGATATCGTTCAGCGAGGGTTTGGCAATTTCAAATCTGGTGATGCGGGTTTTCTGAAGAAGATCAGAGAGGATCTCCTGCGGATCGATCCCTGAAGCAACCCTCACCTCCTGGAGCTTCCCGAAATTATTGACCTTTTCTATCCCGGGCATATCCTCCAGGGCCTTCATGCCCATCTCGGACTGGATCCTGATGGTATCATTCCCGTACTGGTCCTGGATGAAGGTCAGGGTGCCGTCCAGGACCTTTTCCCCCCGGTGGATCATGAAGATGTAATCACACATTTTTTCCGCCATGGACATGTCGTGCGTGCTGAAGATGATCGTGGCCCCGTCCTTCTGCAGATCCAGGATCACATCCTTCATGATATCCGCATTCACGGGGTCCAGTCCGCTGAACGGCTCATCCAGGATGATGATTTCCGGCTGGTGCAGGATCGTGGCGATGAACTGCAGTTTCTGTTTCATCCCTTTGCTGAGTGTCTCCACCTTCTTCTCTTTATATTCATCCAGGTCCAGCCGCCGAAGCCAGTAGTCGATCCTCTTTCCAAGGTCTTTTCCCTGATTGAGCTCGCCGTGAAACCGGAGCAGCTCGCCGAGCTTCATTTTCTTGTACAGTCCCCGTTCTTCGGGAAGATACCCGATGTTTTCATGACGCATGGCATCGGGCTCTTTGCCCCGGATCTTCAATGAACCGCTGTCGGGGTACATGATCCTCATGATCATCCTGATGGTGGTGGTCTTTCCCGAACCGTTGGGACCGATGAATCCGTAGATGCTGCCCTCGGGAACCGACAGGGAGAGGTCATTCACGGCAACAACCGACCCGAATGTTTTCGTGATGCCGGATAATTCAATAACATATAGCATGGAGGAAAAGATTTTAAGGAAGGTTCCAAGATAAACAATTCATGGGTAACTTTTAGGATTTATCCCCCCAAAACCCGATCAGACTCCGGGGCCGGATCCCTCCAGTACCCTCCAGCCCCTCTTCCTTGCCACTGCCAGCAGCTGTTGATCCGGGGAGACGGCCACCGGATGACCCACGGTCTCCATAACATAAACATCTGTCTTTGAATCCCCGTAATAATAGCCTTCAGCGGGATCATGGCCCTCTTTCCGGCAATAGTCCATCAGCCGGATTTTCTTCTCCCTCCCGTAAACCAGCTTTCCCCTGGTGGTACCGGTAAGGATTCCGTCAACTTCTTCCAGGTGGGTACAGATCACATCATCCAGATGGAGGTGGTCGGCCACGGGTTCGCAGATGAGCGATGTGGCGGAGGAGAGCAGGACGTTGGCACCGTGCTTTTCCCGGTGTTTCTGCATTTCCCGGGTGATCTCCGGCCGGATGGTTTGCATGAGGTCGTTTTCAAACACTTCCAGGCAGAGCTGCCTGGCGGCCGTTTCGGTCATTCCTTTCAGCCAGGTGAGCATCCTGGAGATGATCCTCGCAGGATCCTGCCAGTCAAGCTTGTACAGCAGGGAGAGATACAGGGCATGCCGGAATTGCCTGCCATTCATGACCCCTCTTCTCCTGGCCTCCTCCACCAGACTCGTGGCACTGTTCCCCGTGAAGATGGTCCTGTCCAGGTCGTAGAATGCAATGTATTTGTATTTCTTCTTCAGGGTCATGTCTGATCGCGCACCGCCGGAATAAATCGGGGGCAAGATAAAAAAAAGAAGGGTGTCTCACAGGTCCCATCCCTCAGTATATAGGAAAAGGGCATCTCATTTGAGATACCCTTCCTTGTCCGGTTACCCGGAAACCTTTATTTCACAGTTGGCATCAGTGGGATACCATGGGGTCTGTGTCCTTGGCCCTCTCGATGAAGTCCTGTACCATTTTCAGGGACGGGACCCTTCTGGTGACCTTCTTCACCTTGTTGATCTCTTCCAGTTTCTGGTGAAGATTTTCCGCATTCCTGGTCCTTAGTTCCTTGATGGTATCCACGCCGGCAGCTTTCAGGAGTTCGGCGAACTCCCCTCCGATCCCGCTGATCCGCATCAGGTCCGCCATGTTCACGAAATCCAGGATCTTCTCCTCGGATATCCCTGATTTTTCAGCGATTTTTTTTCTGCCTGTTTTGGATGCTCCTTCCTTCAGCAGGGATGCAGAAGTCTTGACCCCGGCTTTTTCAAGCTTGGAACCCATTGCGGGTCCGATACCTTCGATTTCTTTTACATTTGCCATGTTCTAACTTTTTAATTTGAAAAATCTGTTTAATCGTGGTCTTTGCCTGTGAATTATTTGATTCTTTCTTTTAAAAATAGCAATAATTGGCTAAATTTCAATAGGTATTTTTTTTTCACACGGTTGAATAAAGATACATCTTTTTCTCTCTGATCATCTCGGAGGTGCTTTATAATATACTTTTTACGGCTTCATGAATATTCGCCTGATCTTAATACATACCCAACATGAAACGATCAAGTCTGTTTTTCGTCCTGCTCCTGGGCTGGATCATCGTGGCCTCTTACTGGTATGTGTGTAGAATCCGCGATGACTGCAGGGGCAGTGACCAATTATCCGGGGCAGAAGCGGTAGAAAGCCCTGCCGCGATGGTAGTTGCTTCCGATGCGACGGTTGAAGCTGCGGAAGATTCGGTTACACTTGCGCTCGATTACATCCGTATAACCGGGAAAAGGATCTATTATTTTGATTTTGCCTCGGCCGAATTTCACCCGGGAATGGATGAAGACAGATACCTGTCTGCATTGCGGATTTATTTATCCGCTAGTCCGGATGCGGTCCTGACTGTTGAGGGCCATGCCGATCGCAGGGGATCTGTGGCGGGCAACGACAGGTTCGCACGGCTGCGTGCCGAGGCGGCTGGAGCCTATTTCACCGGAAACGGGATAGAGAACGACAGGATGAAGATCGTTTCAAAAAGTGATACCGAACCTGCTGCCTCAAATGAAACAGAGGAGGGCAGGAGATTGAACCGCAGGGTCGAAGTGACCGTTAATTAAAATCCATATGAAATGAGCGAAAGATTTGCGTCCGATTTGCTGTTTATCATCATCGTTTTACTTGTCGCTGCTGTTCTCGGTTTCCTGATCGGATATTTTATCAGAAAACCGAAAACAATTATCAAATTTGTGCCTGAACCAGCCGGGGAAGGATCTCCTGAAAAGGAAAAGATGGCGGACGAAGAGGTGCCGGAAAAACAAATCACGGATGAAGGCATCCCGGAATTTGATCCGGAGACGGCCAGCGCGGTACTGGGCAGGAAGATCACGCAGGATGATCTGAAAATTGTTGAGGGGATCGGCCCTGTGATCGAGGGGATCCTCAGGAAAAGCGGGATCGATACATGGAAAATGCTGGCAGAAAGTAAAACGGAGAATATCAGGTCGGTTCTGGCTGCCGAAGGAGGCCAGCGGTTCAGGGTTCACGATCCCGGTACATGGCCGCAGCAGGCTGGACTGGCTTTCCACGGAAAATGGGAGGAGCTCAGGCAACTCCAGGACGGACTCCTGGGAGGAAGGGCCCGGGGCTGACGACCGCCTTTTCCGGATCATTCATAAAATACGCTTGATGGATCATGGAAAGAAAAGAATCTTTCAGGGAACGTATTGTCAACGGTTATCAATGCAGCGGTGATTTCATCCTGCTGGGAGGTGCCATGCTGAACGGTGAATGCATTCCCGGAACCCACGTGAAAGTTCCGCTGAAAATGATGAACCGCCATGGCCTGATCGCAGGGGCAACCGGTACAGGAAAGACGAAAACCCTGCAGGTGATTGCGGAACAGCTGTCGGAAAAAGGAGTACCGGTTTTGCTGATGGACATCAAGGGCGATCTCAGCGGACTGGCACAACCGGGTGAAGAAAACAGGTTCATCACCGACAGGCATGCACAGATCGGACTGCCCTACCAGGCCAAAGCGATGCCTGTGGAGTTGATGACCATTTCGGGCGGCGACGGGGTGAGCTTGCGGGCCACGGTCACGGAATTCGGGCCCGTCCTCATTTCCAAGTTGCTGGAGCTGAATGATGTTCAGTCGGGCATCGTCTCGGTGCTGTTTAAATATTGTGACGACCACAGGCTTCCCCTGGTGGACCTCAGGGATTTTAAGAAGATCCTCCAGTATTCGATCAATGAAGGAAAAGACTGGATCAATGCCGAATACGGACGGATCTCACCGGCGTCGATCAATACGATCATCCGGAAAATCGTGGAGCTGGAACAGCAGAAAGCCGACCTGTTCTTCGGAGAGCCCTCTTTTGATGTAAAAGATTTGTTGAGGCAGGATGAGAACGGGAACGGATTTATCTCCATCATTCGCCTTGCGGACATTCAAAGCCGGCCAAAACTGTTCTCCACCTTCATGCTGAGCCTTTTGGCGGAGGTATTTGCCTACTTTCCCGAAGAGGGAGATCTTCCAAAGCCAAAGCTGACCCTTTTCATTGATGAGGCACATCTGGTATTCAACGAGGCATCGGAAACGCTGGTGGAGCAGATAGAAACCATCGTCAAACTGATCCGGTCGAAAGGGATCGGGGTCTTCTTCTGCACTCAGGATCCCACGGATATCCCGGGCAAGGTGCTGGGCCAACTGGGCCTCAAGGTGCAGCATGCCCTGCGTGCTTTTACGGCGAAGGACCGGAAAGCGATCATGCGTACGGCCGAGAACTACCCGCTGACGGACTATTACAAGACGGATGAGATCATCACATCCATGGGAACCGGTGAGGCGCTGGTCACGGCACTCAGCGAAAAAGGAACCCCGACCCCCCTGGCAGCAACCCTGATCAGGGCACCCATGTCAAGAATGGATGTGCTTTCGGAGGATGAGATACAGGCGCTGGTCAGCAGGTCACACCTGGTGAAGGTCTATGATAGGCCGGCCGACCCGGTCACCGCTTACGAAATTCTGAAAGAAAAAATTGAAGTCTCCCAGCAGGAAGATCACCAGGAAAAACTGAGAAAGGATTCCGGGAACACATCTTCCCGGAGAAAAAAGGAAGGGGTCATGGAGAAGTTGAGCAAAAATACGATGATCCGACAGGTGGGCAGGACGGTGGCGAGAGAAATAGCACGCGGATTGCTTGGCGCACTCGGAGTGGGCAACAGAAGAAGATGATTTTGCAGACAATTTAACCGAACCATTTAATTTAACTTTATGCCAGTTCTTGCGGTGCTGGATTTTTGAGCATGGTTACCGGAAGGGAGTCTTCCGGAACTCCGCTCATGCCTGCTTCTCCTGGCTGAAGATCTCGGTTTGGAGGACAGGCCACTCCAGGTCCAGGCCCTTCAGTGTTTTCAGCACTTCCACGGAGACCGCATAAAGCTTCTGCCAGTTTTTATCCGAGGGGACAATGTGCCAGGGAACCTCGCTGCACTTTTCGAAGATCCTTTCGTACACCTTCAGATAATTTTCCATTTTCTCTCTCGTATTCCAGTCGCCATCCTTATGCTTCCAGTGTTTCCTCTTCATTTCAATCCTTTCCATCAGTCTCTCCTTCTGGGTTTCGGGGGACACGTGCAGGTAAAATTTAAGGATCTTCGTGTGGTTGTGCATCAGCAGTTTTTCGAAATCATTGATCAGGCCGAAGCGCTGATCAATGGTCTGCGGCGGGATGTAGCCCTCCACGGAGGGGACGAGGATGTCTTCGTAATGTGACCGGATGAAAACCTGGATTTCTCCCCTGGCCGGGGTTTCACTGTGGACGCGCCAAAGGAAATCATGGGCAGCTTCCTCCGGAGTGGGTTTTTTAAAGCTCTTGATGTTGATGCCGACGGGATTGCAGTACCGGAGGAGTCCCCTGGTAAGCCCGTCTTTCCCAGAGGCATCGATCCCCTGAAAGACGATCAGCAGGCTGTATTTTTGCTGTGCATACATCTTGTACTGCAATTCCCCGATCTCTTTCAGGAGCTTTTTCGTTTCGGCTTTGATTTTTCCTTTGTCCCACTCCCCGTTCAGTGTGGGGTAATCCTGCAGTTTCATGTTCGCTTGAGATTTGTCATGACCGAACACAATTATCATGACAGGCATCTGGCCGCTGCAATCCATCGCGGCATGCCTGACAATGTGCCCGGGAGAAATTAATCATCATCGGTCACCGGATGATCGATCCGGCTTAGGCACAATATGAAATGATTGATGGTCAGGGTCTGAGGGTATGGTCCCCGGTCCTAATCAAAGACTTCAAAACTGACCTTGGCAATGACCCTGTATTCAACGATCTTATTGTCCTTGACCACTGCACTCTGGTCCTGGATGTAGACAGAACGGATGCCTTTCACCGTTTTTCCCGCGGCTTTGACTGCGTTTGCAGCTGCATCCTCCCAGCTCTTCTCTGAAGAAGCCAGTAATTCAATAACCTTTAATGTCGCCATGTGCTCTCTATTTTTTAGGTTAAACAATTTCAGGGATTCGTGGGTCTCCCGAACAACTAATTTAATTAATTTCGGGGATATATCCTTATTTCAACGGACGATCCCGGATCGCATAAAATGAAAACAAATTTCAAGACTTATTTGTTCCTGTCGTTCCTGACAGTCATTTTTGTTCTGGCAGGAGGGATGATCGGCGGACAGCAGGGAGCGGTCATCGCCTTTGTGCTTGCCCTGGTGATGAATTTTGTCAGTTACTGGTTCAGTGATGCCATCGTGTTGAAAAGGTACGCTGCCAGGGAAGTGGTCCGGGAAGACAATTCCAGGTTGTATTTTATCGTGGAGAAGCTCGCCGCCGAAGCGGGACTGCCCATGCCAAAAGTCTATATCGTTCCGGGCAGGAACCCCAACGCTTTTGCCACGGGAAGGGATCCTTCCCATGCGGCAGTTGCGGCCACAGAGGGGATCCTTCAGATCCTCAATGACCAGGAACTGGCCGGGGTGATGGCCCATGAACTGACCCATGTGAAAAACCGCGATACCCTGATCGGCACCGTGGCCGCCTCCATTGCGGGAGCCATCACCCTGCTGGGCCAGATGGGGAGGTACGGGACCTCATCAAACAGCAGGAACCCGTTGATCCTGATCGCGGTTCTGCTCTTCCCGATCGCCGCCATGCTGATACGGATGGCCATCTCAAGGGTCCGGGAATACGCTGCAGATGAAGGCGGGGCAGAAATTTCAGGCCAGCCACTGGGACTGGCAAGCGCATTGAACAAGCTCCATCACGGGGTGAAGCTGAACCCCATCACACGGGGGACACCGGCCGACAGCAATCTGTTTATTGTCAACCCCTTCCTGGGAGGGGTTCAGAGCCTGCTGAGCACCCATCCCCCGGTGGAGGAGAGGATCAGAAGACTGGAGCAGATGGCCGGGGGTGTTCGCCCGTCGTGATCTGTCCGGGTGATTGGATCAGTCCAGCGGAGGAATCACAAGCACCTGTCCGGGATAAATGAGGTTCGGGTCTTTGAGCATGGGTTTGTTGGCCTCGAAGATGATGTTGTACTTGTTGGCGTTCCCGTACACCTCTTTGGCGATCTTGGACAGATAATCTCCTTTCTTGACCGTGTAGAACTGCTTTTCCGGTTCGGGCGGGGCAACGGGTTCGGGTACTTTCACCGTGAGCCTGTCGTCCACTTTGGAAATCCCTTCCACGTTTCCGGCGGTGACAATCATTTTGTTCTTGATCAGATGTGATTCCACCTCGCCTGTCAGGGTCACTGTTTCGTCATCCACTGCAATTCTGATCTGGTCCGTGTTGAATCCAAATTTTTTAATGTGCGCTCTGATCAGTTCAGCCTTCTCCTGTTCGCGTTTCTCTTCGGATTTAAAAATTTTATCTCCGGCATTCTTGATAAAAGAAATCAGTCCCATGTTCTTGAGTTATTTGGTTAATAATCATAAAGGAAACCTAAGGTAGTGATTTTATCACTGATAGGGAGCATAAAATATATGCTCTAAAGCTATGGGTTGTGGCCAGCCTGGACTGATTCCGTCGGGTTGATATCCCTGCTCGATTTTTTCCACGGCTCCCTGGTGACGATCCAGGATGCGATGAGCAGAACGATCAGGGTGATCAGTCCGAACCACTGCTTTTTGGTGAGTTTCATGATTTAAAAATACTATTTTTATGGTTTTGAAGATTTGATGAAGAATTACTGGTTCATCGGCGATATCCACGGAGAGATCCGGCTGCTCGACAGGCTGCTTCCTCACGTGCAGCGGTTCGGCCCCGAATCGGTCATTTTTGTGGGAGATTATATTGACCGCGGTGCGCATTCCAGGGAGGTGGTCGACCGGATCCTGGAACTGGAGATCCCGGTGCATTGCCTGCTGGGCAATCACGAGATGATGATGCTCGATGCCATCGAGCATGCAGGGATCGGATACAGCCCGGTGGAATTATGGTACTACAACGGTGGAGAAACTACACTGCAGTCGTTTGGGTTTTCCAGTTTTTTCAGTTTCCAGTCCGGCATGGAAGCGCACTACCTGGATTTTTTCCGGAACCTGAAACTGAGTCACGAGGTCCGGCTGACTCCCCGGAAGAAGGTCGTTGCGGTTCATGCAGGGATCTCCCCGTCCATTCCACTGGAAGACCAGCTCCATCTGGAAAACTACAGGGAACTGAGTGATTACATGATCCGGAACCACATTCAGCCAGGCGATTCTTTTCTCTGGGTGCGGGAGGAGTTCTATCAGGGTGACCCGGAGAAGTGGGACGGATACCTGGTGGTCCACGGTCATACACCGGTTTTAAAAATGAAACGTTTCATCGCACAGAACGGACAGAAGAATTTCCTGTTCGTGGAAAATGACCTGTGCATCAGGAAGGATGAAAGAAGCGGCAGGATCGTTTCCATTGATATCGACTCGGGCTCGGTGGTGAGCGGGAGACTGACCGGACTGGGATTCTTCATCGATGATGAGGGGGAGGAGGAAGGATCCGTCCGGATCCGCAGCCTCACGGTCACTGCCGAGGAAATTTTTCCGAGGGACCTGGGCACGTTGTCATAAAAGGATTTGATCGTGAAGGATATCAAGGTCATCGGTTTTGATGCGGACGACACGCTCTGGGTGAATGAGCCCTATTACAGGGAGGCAGAGGAAGCATTCGTGCGGCTGGTCTCCCGCTACGGGGTGGACGGGGACGTGGCGGGAACGCTCTACGAGACCGAAATGTCCAACCTGGAGTTATACGGCTACGGGATCAAGGCATTCATGCTGTCGCTTGTGGAATGCGCCATCCGGCTGACCGGCGGGAGGGCGACATCGGAAACCATCGGGCAGATCCTGGGAATCGGGAAGGAAATGCTGCAGCGGCCCATTGAGTTGCTTGAGGATGTGAAACCGGTCCTGGAAAAGTTATCACCCCGGTACAGGCTCATTGTGGCCACGAAGGGAGACCTGCTGGACCAGGAGCGAAAAATGACCCGCTCCAGCATCGCATCCTGTTTTCACCACATCGAGGTGATGAGCGGCAAGGAGGAAAAGAACTACATCCAGCTGCTCCGCCACCTGGATATCGCCCCCCGCGAGTTTTTGATGATCGGCAACTCGATGAAATCGGACATCCTTCCTCCCCTGAAGCTGGGTGCCTGGGCCATCCATGTTCCCTACCATACCGTCTGGGCCCACGAGGAAGTGGATGAAGAACCGGTCAGTGCACAATTCCACCGGGTGGACAGGCTCAGGGACGTGCTTGAGCTGCTCCCGCTTTCCCGGTAAGATGATCCGGCAGTCCGCTGCAACCTCCGCGGAACATCCCTGTCTTTTCAGTTTGGAAAGATTTTTGTACAGACGTATCCATACGGATCAATACAGCGAAACAATGAAAAGACACAGATATATCATCGCAGCACTCCTGCTGCTGCCCCTGCTCGGTGAAGTGAGCGCTCAGACCGGGATCGGTGCGAGGGGGATCTTCGGCGTGTCGGGCAACTCCTACGGGGGGGCGGAACTTTCGATTCAGAAAATCGGCAGGTACGAGCTCGACATGGGATGGGCGAACGACTCATGGAAGTTCACCGGACTGAAACTGATGAATTTCATTCCCGGACGGAATGTCGGCCTGTACGGCGGAGCTGGGGCGGGGATCGGCTACTCCCGCTACTATGATGAATTCTTCGGGAACTTTGCCCTGGACCTGGGTGCGTACATTCTCATCGGCCCGTTCCAGCTGGGGCTGGACTGGAGGCCTGAATGGAACCTGTTCCATTATTCCGGAAGGGACCTTGCTTTCAACCTGGCCCTGAGCGGAAGGATCGTCTTCGGCAGGCGGAAACTGTGATCAGCCGTTGAAGTTCCGCACCCGCTCGATGCGCATGGCGAATGGGACGTTGTCATGGGAAAATTCATATTCCACGGCAAAGTTCCCCGCCGATCTGGACAGGGCGTCCAGGGCTGATCTTTCCAGGAGGGAATCAAGTACTGCGCTGTACTGTTTCTCCACCACCAGCCTGATGGTCCCGTAGTACAGCTCGGTGATCATAAATACCCTTCTGATGCTTCCGTCATACGCGCTCCACCGGGTGGCTTTCATCTGCTCGAGAAGCCGGTCGATCCGGATGCGCAGCAGATCTCCCATCCGGCGGACCTGCAGATCTCCGAAGGTAAATTTGCTGATCTTCAAGGCCTTGATTTCTCCGGTGATCACCCCTATTTTGGGATGCTTGAACTCGCTTACGAACTCCACGTTCACATCGACGGTCCTGGTGGCAAAGTGTGCCTGTGCCAGCTGCGTCTGGCGGCTCTCGTCACGGAGCTGCTGCCAGGATTCCCGGTCGATCAGCCCCGCATCCAGGAATGCGGTAAAGATGGTGTTGGGCATTCCGTCCCTGGTGAAATCGGGGGGACCGAACACGGAATCCCATACCAGGTCGCCCAGCGTGATCCCCTCGTGTGATGCGGGTATCAGTTCCAGGTCGTAGGCTGATCTGAATTTTCTGATCTCCATGGCAATGAGATTGCAATGTGTTTAAAGGTCAGCATTTTTTTGGTCTAACGCAAACAAAAACATTATCAATTATCCAAAGAATTCCCTTAATTTGTGGCACTTTAACACGGCCCGATGAATGTGCTGGACATCATATTTCTGATCCCGCTTGCATTTGCGCTTTACAGGGGATTCAAAAAAGGACTGGTCTACATGGCCGCCTCCCTGCTGGCGCTTGTCCTCGGGATCCTGGGTGCAATCCAGTTCAGGCCGCTGTTTGCGGACCTGCTCAATTCGGTATTCAATATTTCACCCGAGCACGTCAATGTGATCGCCTTCGCCGTGGCATTTGTGACCATTGTACTGGTCGTGCATGCGGCGGCATTCGTGGTGGACCGCCTGATCAGGGCAGTGGCCCTGAACTTTGTGAACAGGTTGCTCGGAATGGTATTCGGTGTGGCCGTCACTGCTTTTGTGATCAGCATGATCCTCTGGCCCATCAACCAGGTGAATGCCGAGCGACAGATCATCAAGCAGGAGCACATTGACGGCTCTTTGCTTTACAGGCCGCTGTCGGCTTTCGCCCCGGCGGTCTTCCCCTATCTGAAAAAGGAAGAATGGAAAAAGTATGTCCCCCGCGGGGAGGACAAAACCATTGTGACGGAAACAATTTATCCGGATAGAAACAGTTTATCATTAAAATGAATTTTGTTAAGGAGCTTCAATGGCGGGGGATGATCCACGACATCATGCCAGGTACCGGGGAAATCCTCGAAAGGGAGACCGTATCGGCATATGTGGGGATCGATCCCACGGCCGATTCCCTCCATATCGGTCACCTGGTCGGACTGATGATGCTCAGGCATCTTCAGCACGCGGGGCACCGTCCCATCGCCCTGGTTGGAGGCGCCACAGGGATGATCGGTGACCCCAGCGGCCGTTCCGCGGAGCGCAACCTGCTTGATGAGGAAACCCTCAGGAAAAACCAGGAGGCACTGAAGAAGCAGATCTCGAAATTTCTTGATTTCGATACAGACGCCCCCAACCGGGCCGTGATGGTGAACAATTATGACTGGATGAAGGATTATTCATTCCTGGGATTCATCCGGGATATCGGGAAGCATATCACGGTCAATTATATGATTGCCAAGGATTCCGTGAAAAAAAGACTCGGTGAGGACAGCAAAACCGGCATGTCCTTCACGGAATTCACCTACCAGCTTGTACAGGGATATGATTTTCTTGTGCTTTACAGGGAATACGGTTGCAAACTGCAGATGGGAGGATCCGATCAGTGGGGAAACATAGTCACCGGGACCGAGCTGATACGGCGGATTGACGGTGGAGAGGCCTTTGCGCTGACCTGTCCGCTGATCACCAAATCCGACGGAGGGAAGTTCGGAAAGACCGAAGAGGGGAATGTGTGGCTGGATCCCGAGCGTACCTCGGTCTACAAGTTTTACCAGTTCTGGCTGAATGTTTCGGATGAGGACGCGGAGAAATACATGAAAATATTTACCATGCTGACCCGGGAAGAGATCGAAGCACTTGTAAGGGAGCATGAAAAGGCGCCCCATACCCGTGTGCTGCAGATGAGGCTGGCCGAGGAGGTGACCGTGATGGTCCATTCCAGGGAGGAATATGAGCTGGCGGTGGAAGCATCCGGCATTTTGTTCGGGAAGGGGACCAGGGAAACCCTGCGGAAGATGAGCGAGGAATTGTTCCTGAACATCTTTGAAGGGGTTCCCCTCTATGAGATTACCCATGCGGCCCTGGATACAGGCGCTTCTCAGCTGCTTGCCGAGGAGACCGGGATCTTTTCTTCGAGGGGCGAGGTGAGAAGACTGGTTGCAGGGGGAGGGGTAAGCATCAACAAGGAAAAGATCACCGATCCCGAACGGAAGATCACGGCGGAGGATCTCATCGGAAACAAATATTTGCTGGTTCAGAAAGGGAAGAAAAACTACTTTCTGGTCAGGGTTAAAGAAACATAATTTTCAAAATCATGGATAATCAAAAGCAGAGAAGATACAACTTCAATTCTGTGGATCTGTTGATCTACATCTGGAAAAAACGGTT